>Ga0068714_10000164_pt1 | contig 146725 bp, 117 predicted proteins | sample MTBNYHSulfiMetaG_FD_62988 | JGI IMG/M metagenome (GOLD analysis project Ga0068714, IMG submission 62988) | Enrichment culture microbial communities from rom New York Harbor, USA that are MTBE-degrading - MTBE-NYH (New York Harbor Sulfidogenic)... | ecosystem: Environmental > Aquatic > Marine...
AGATTCATTGATATTTGAATCAATGGAAGCTTTAGATCAGTGAAAAAGTGTAAACCATGTCATCGGTCTAAAATGTAAACTATGTCTTCGTTCATACAAACCGGGACGGGGCGTATGCCGGAGGGGTTTTCGCCTAACCCCTCCAGCGGCCACCCCTGCGCCGCCTCAGACGCCGGCGGAGGCTTAGTCATATTTTTACAGGTAACAGCATAATGCGGCCTGCGGACGCATCCTGCTTGTCCTCGGCCCCAGCCAAGTCGCTCGTCCCTCCTTGGACTCGCTTATTATTGCTATGTGTTCTCATGCAGAAATCGATGTACTGATGATCAAAATTGAATGTTATGTGTACACTGAATGTATGTAAATGCCACCTGTCCGGGATTTATTTTGTTTAAATGCTCAAATATAAAATCCCTGCGGATTATAATACTACTGCAATATCGGCGCCCCGTAAATAAACGCCACCTTCTCGGCGTCGCCCGTGCTCACGTAGAAGGCCCGGGTGTAGTCCTCGCCGCTCACGTAATCGAAGCTGCGCAGGCCGAAGGCCTTGTTTCCCTGGGTCCGGGTATAGTGCATTACCGATGCCGTGTCGTACATGAAATCCTCTTCAGTGATCAGGGTACTGTCCAGCTTCTCATACTGGCTCATGGCTTCCGGCGCGATGTTCTCCCAGTGGACCGTGATGTAGAGGTCCCTGTCGGGCCTCTGATGCTCTTTCAGAAGACCCAGGATATGTCCCAGGAGATGAACATAATGACGCTGATACAGCTTCGTTTCCGTGGGGATGGCCAGGCGGGGATTTTTTGCATATCCCACGGTGGTTTCAGCCTGGCCGTCGGTATAGTTTATTATCAGGGTAGATTCGGGACGGTCTTCGCGGCCCGTGTAATCGATGAATTCAATGTTGCAGTACTGGGCCCATTCCTCCATGGCAAGCTTCAGGTAATCCAGGTCACGTTCGGGCAGGGTTGCCTCGACGGCATAGGGGATCTTGCCTTCGGGCCAGGCCTTTACCTCCACCTGACGGGCGGCATTCCTGCTTTCGCCATCCAGTGCGTCAGTCTGGTCGTAGCAGCCGCTCATAATCCCTGTCAGGGTAAAAAGTACCAGTGATGCGATAATTGTTTTTTTCATGATGACCATCTCCTTGAGAATAATGTTTCCCGTTGATGGTCAGAATGTAGCAAAGAAATAAAATTATCTCTTATCAAATTATCAGAATATGTATTTTGCCCATGGTTAAATCTCCATATGTAATTTTGGTCAGACCGGTGGGACTGGTGATGGATAGCTTTTCCTGAATAAAACCGGGCTCTGACCCCGTATATCATGGTGACCAGGGATTTTTGATTGAAATACTTCCGAAAAGCATTAAAGTTCTATACGAAAAACCGCATTTTTCTATAATGGTATGAAAATCACGCCATTACTGCTCAGAGGACGGTTATATCCATGGATGAATACTACTACAAGGCTCCCTGCCGCGACTGCGGCGGAAAATGCTGCCAATACATTGCCATTGAAATAGACCGGCCCACAGGCAAGAAGGGGTATGATTACATCCGCTGGTACCTTCTTCATAAAAATACCAATGTTTTCGTCGATCATGAGGGTAAATGGCATGTGGAGTTCAGGACCGAGTGCGAACAACAGGAGTCCCGGGGCCGATGTGATATTTATGACCGCAGGCCGAGAATTTGCCGGGACCACGGGATCGAGGAAGGAGACTGCGAATATTATGACCTCCCGTACAGCCTTTATTTTACCACCGAGTTGGAATTCATCGCATATCTTGAAGAAAAAGGCGTAGACTGGCGCTACAAAGACCAGGGAGGATTGTAAAGGTTGGCGGTGAATATTCCGATTAAGTAAGTATGAATAGAAGGCTTACATTCGGGGTTATTTTAGCGCTCATGCTTCTTGTCCCTGTCATGATACTGGTGTCCTCCATGACGGGAAACGCCGATGAGCCCACTCCCCGGGAAAATATTGACCTGGAGAACGCCATCATCGTCCGTGAACTGCAGATGGATTCCCGGGAGCCCCTGAAGGACGAGGTCCCCGGCGAGGGCGGGATAATCTATGATGAGTCCTTTGATGATTTTCTGTTCAGCAGAGATTTTAAAAACAATAAAAATACTCCTGACATTAAAAAGCCGCGAAAAGAAACGCCCGTCAGCGTCATGGAAAGCCTTAAAAAGAAGGACGGGCGATGGCATATTACCCCCTATACAATCCGGAAAAACGATAATTTATGGGTAATCGCCCGTAACTTTGATACGGACCACCGTCTCATAATAAAAGTCAATGGAATACGCAATCCCGACCGGCTGAAGTACGGCAGGGTGATAGACGTGCCCAATCGCAGGGGCTTTTACTATACAGTGAAAAAGGGTGACACCGTGAGCGGCCTGGCACAGCGGTTTAAAATATCCAGGAGTGATATTACATCCCAGAATGATATCCGCAAGGGACTCATTCGCCGGGGAGAGAGACTCTTCATTCCCGACGCCCTTCAGCCTGTGCCGGTGCGTGAAAAATCTGAAAACGTCGCCAGGAAAACACAGCGCCCTTCTCCGGCCAGAAACAGTCTCGCCTTTTCATGGCCCCTGAGGGGAAAAATTACCTCGGGATTCGGCACACGCAAGGATCCCTTTTCAGGGGAAAGAAAGTTCCACTGCGGTATTGATATAAGCGTCAACGAGGGAACGCGTATACGGGCGGCTGCCGATGGAAGGGTCATCTTCAGCGGCTGGAAAGAGGGTTACGGCAATGCCGTCATCGTGCGTCACCGCAACGGGTATATCACCGTGTACGCCCATAACAGTAAAAATATGGCGGAGCAGGACGCCCTGGTGAAAAAGGGAGAGATTATAGCCCTTTCAGGACAGACCGGCGCCGTGACCGGGGCACACCTTCATTTTGAGATACGGAAATATCTTACTCCTCTTAATCCATTGCGGTTTTTGTAATATGCCGGTGAAAAGAGTTATAATCCACCTGTTATCCATGATTATTGTCCTCTCGGCAATGCGGGCTGCCCCTGCGGCCGAACTCATGAAAGACAAACTCATGACCACCAAGATTTTTTACTCCCAGACCGATGTCAAGGGATGGAAGGCCGTGATCAGGGGAAAAGCCTTGAGCTTCTCCGTGCAGTCTGAGCTTGACAAGAACGATCTCCTGGACCGGCTGCGCGACAAGAGCACCATAACGGTACGGCTCTATGGCCAGGAGGGACTGAAGGTGGGTGACGAGCTTTTTGTCATCAACGGGAAAAACCTGGTAACGGCGCGCATCAAGATAACCAGAATTTTCCGGAGCCGGTCCTTCGGGGACATGCTCACGGGAAACGGAAGTTTCCGGCAGTGCGCCGTCAATGACCGGGTGGTTCAGAGACTCTCCGATGAATTTTCACGCTATGCCTATATCAACAAGGCCCGGGGCGATTATTTCGTCGAGAACGGCGAGTCGGGAAAGGCCATCGCGGAATATAAAAAGGCTCTGGAACTCGATTCGGGCAATCCCGAGGCTCACCTGGCCCTGGGCTACATATATCTGAAACAGGGCCTCCTGCAGTTCGCTTTCAGGGAATTTTCCGAGTCCTACAAGAGAATGGGCCGCCTCTACGACAACGAGGACAGGTACCTGCTCCTGCGGGGTCTGGCCGAGATCCGCTTCAGGGAAGTGTACGATTCCTATCTTCCTGAAACGGCACGGAACAAATACCGGGAAGAGGGAGTGGGATACTGCCGTGAGGCGCTGGCCATCTATCCCGATTCAATAGATATCAATTATTTCCTGGGCAGGTTCCATTTCAAAAAATCAGCCATGCCTGAGCCGGAAGACCGTACAGCCAGGGATTATTTCCTGAAGGTGCTGGAGCAGAATCCCGAGCATGTCGAGGCGAATATCGCCCTGTCGGAACTCTATTTCAAGCATAAGAACAGGGAAAAGGCCCGGTTCTACGCTGAACAGGCTCTGAAAGGGGACCCGGCCAGTGCACGTGCCCGTCAGCTCATGATATATATTGACCGGTATAACCAGTAGTACCGGGACCGGTGTGCTTTTCTATCCTCCTCCTTATATCAGTTTCCTTCCTCGTTCATATTTGATGATCATTTTTTAATCGCCGCCGGACAGATGCCCTGTTCTTTAAAGATAAAAGAAAGGATGCCGGGACGGTAAATTTTACTTGTATATTAGAAACAATATGTTAATCTAACCGGATTATTTTTCATTCAAAAAAGCTTGTAATTGCTGAAATAGACGTTTTTATATAGAAAAAGGTCGTAATCCTGATTCCTGCCAATCAATAAGAAGCAGGTTCGCGGATTATCGCCGGGAGTATATCGGTCCATCATGATTGTTACTGTTTTATTACTTCTCCTTGTGTTGTCCTTTACCATACATATAGCCTTTCTTGCCTCCTATGTATCGAGCCAGACACCGGAACGGAAGAAGCAGCTGCTTACCGCCTTTCTTGTAACGGGCGCGACGAACATGGGCGGCATGGTGGGCATTATCATCGTGGCCATGAAGTATCCCGAACTTATCCAGAAGGTGGATCTGAAGTTCGTGCTGTGGCTCCTTTCCGGCATGGCTTTTATAATTGTTTTTCTTCTGCAGGTCCGTGTGTTTGTCAATATCTACCGCAGAGCACAGGACCCGAATTTTTACGATATTAATTTTTTCGGCAAGAAGGTCTACCGGAAGGGAATTATCAAGCAGACTGAATTCATTTCGGTTTTCGGCACCGTGCCCATATTTCTGCTCATCGGCGCTTATTTTGTCGCCAGGCTGATGAATATGATTCTCTACGGCCACCTGTAAGCATTTCACGCACATTTTTCACCGCGAACTACAAAACCACAAACCCATTCTCCATGACCTTCGTGTCTCCAGCGAGATACGGCGAGCGGATGATAAAATTAAGAGATATTGTTTGTTACCGCGTGAATCGGCTTATCAGTTCGATATGGTGCGTTCCGGGAAACATGTCTATAAAGGTCAGCCTGTCCAGGGTATATCCTTCTTTGATGAAATCCGCCGTGTCGCGGGAGAACGTGGAGGGATTGCAGGAAACATAAACCAGGACCGGGGCCTTGATGGCATTGATGGTTTTCCGGGCCTTTTTATCCAGGCCCGCCCTGGGCGGGTCAGCTATGATGGCCCGGGGACTGTGCCTTCCCGGGTGTATATCAGCCGCGGCCAGGGCCTGGAAGCTGACATTTGTTATCCCGTTAATCTTTGCGTTATGAACGGCATGACCGATACCGGACCTGTCCATATCAACGCCCGTTCCGCCCAGTGCCCCGCGGGCCAGCGCCAGGGTAAAGAAACCCACGCCGCAGCCGATATCGAGGAAGGTGTCTTCCCCGGTCAGTTCCGCATAGCCCAGCACCGTGGTCAGCATTTTTTCCCTGAGGAAGCGGTTGGCCTGAAAAAAATTCCAGATGTCCCGGGAATATTCCAGTCCATGCTCCCTTTCCGTCATGGTGCGGGGTTCCCTGTCTGAAAAGAATATCTTTCCCGAGGCATCAATGGCCAGCCGGTATCCTGTACCGTCACCGGTGTGGTCCATCATGGCCCTGTTCAGGGATTGTTCCAGTAAAAGGCAGCCTTTATCCTGGAAGGGAATCAGGCTGTTTGTGCCCCGCTCAAATAAACCTGCCCGCCCCTGGAAGAGTTTTACCGTACCATGGCTGCGGTAGTGAAAGCGGTCATGATGCAGGGTCTCAATGGGAGGTATGCCGGGCCCGGATATCTTGCCGACACGGGTGAGACTGTCCGCGATGATCATTTTTTTCCAGGCCAGTTCCGATTCGTAACCGGCGCACAGATAGCTGCAGCCGCCGCATTGCGGATACAGGGGGCAGGGGGGAGTAATGCGCAGCGGCGATGGTTTCAGGATTTCAACTATCTCACCGAAGGAATAGTTCTTGCTTTCCCTGGTTATTTTCACGGCCGCTTCCTCGCCGGGAATGGCGTCGGGAATAAAGATAATTTTGCCGTCGACGGCAGCCAGGCAGTATCCACCGTATACGGGTTTATCTACTGTCACTGTTATGGTATCCATTTATTCTGCACCCGGGAAATATCTTCTGAGGGAATACGCCAATTTCTGATCATATCATGAATTGATCGGATTTATCCCGCAATTTTGTTGACAATACACATATAAGATGTAAAAAGGAATAAATCAGTATGATGTACGATAATAACGCATTATTTGTAATTATTAAATTGTTATACGATAATGTCGAATAAATTACGCGATATTTGTGTTAAAGTACTCAGCTTGGTAATGATCTTTTACAACAATGAATCTTGCATCATCGGCCTTATTCCTGATAGCCCAGCTGGCGTGATACTTCGCGCGATGTATTCTTGACTTCAGCGATTATTTCCTCGCGGCACTGGCCTATATGGACGGCATCGCCGGAAACGGCAAAGGCGGCAATGACCTGACCGGTGAAATTGAATATGGGTGCCCCAATGCCGGCGAGCCCGATGATGTTTTCTTCATTATCAAAAGCGATGCCATTATTCCTTACCATTTCCAGTTCCTGTTTGTACCGGTCGATGTTGCCGATGGAATTCTGTGTCAGGCAGTCAAAGGAATAATCGGCGAGAATCTCGTCCCTTTTATCCTTCCGCATGTGGGCAAAGAGTATTTTCCCGATGCTGCTGGTGTGGGCGGGAATGAGTGATCCCGACTGTGGAAAGGTCATGAAGCGTTTGTCCGGCTCAACCCGGAATATGATGAGTACCTGGCGGCCCACGAGCATGCCCACGTTCACGGCTTCCCGATATTTGAAGCAGAGGCGCTCCATCCATACCCTGGCCAGGGTCATGATGTCCATGTTTGTGGCGTAGCTCATGCCCAGCTGAAAGAGCTTGGTTCCCAGGCGGTATTTGGCTGAATGGCGGTCCTTTTCCAGGAGCCGCAGTTCCATGAGTGTGGTGACGATGCCCTGTATGGTCGTTTTCGGCAGGTTCAGCTTCTGGGCAAAATCGCTGATTCCCAGGGGATTCTTCTCACCGATGAACAGGTCCAGTATTTTTGATGCCCGCTGGATTGACTGTATCATGCGGTGTTCATGTTTGATTATTTCCGTTTTTTCTGTCATACCATGTACCGGTTTTATTTTACTGCATTAATTGATGAAAAGGCTCTTTTAAATCAGGTTTGCTCGGATAATAAATCCTTAATTAAGGAATTAGTTAAATAAATTAACATCTGTTCATTATTTCATATCGCTGTCAAATTCTTTTCTGGTGAGAGTAAATTAGTTGAGAAAATCAAATAATAAGTATTTGTACAGGAATAGAAACGGCGTTCCACATAGAGCATCAAGGCCTGAACAGGGCAAATCGGGTTTGATATTTCCCCGTTGCCCGCAAAATAATCCTGCGAGGTAAGCAAATGTACGAAAAAAAACCATGGTTGAAGTTTTACGGCGATGTACCCCATGAAGTCAATTTTCCCAAAATCAGCATGTATGAATCCGTGGCCCTGGCCGTGGCCGATTTTCATGACAGGATAGCCTATGACTTCATGGGTAAAAAGGTCACATACCTGGATTTCAAGAAAGAAATCGACCAGTGCGCCAATGCCCTGGCCGCCCTGGGCTTGAAGAAAGGAGACCGGGTGACTATCTCCATGCCCACGTCGCCTCCCGGTATCATCTGTTTCTATGCCGTGAATAAACTTGGCGGTGTGGCCAGCATGATTCATCCCCTGTCCACGGAAAGCGAGATAGAGTTCTACTGCCGGGTGAGCAACAGCCGATTCGCCCTTACCATGGATATGTGGCTCAATGCCTTCAGGCCGGCGGCCCGCAGAGCCGGGGTTGAAAAAGTCCTCATATGCAGAATGCAGGACTATCTTCCCAAACATCTGGCGAAGCTTTACTGGCTCAAGGCCGGGCGAAAAAATCCTCCCATTCCCAAAGATGATCCCATGATAGTTGACTGGAAGAAATGGGTCATGAAAACGGAACATCCCCTGGCTATGCGGGCAAGCGTGGATACCCATGACCTGGCCGTCATTCTCTACAGCGGCGGCACAACGGGAACACCCAAGGGGATCATGCTCTCCAATTATAATTTTGTTTCCGAGGGACTCATGTGCGCCAACTGGGTGGGGATGAATCCCGAATATTCCGATATCCTCGCCATGCTTCCCATTTTCCACGGCTTCGGCCTGGGTGTGTGCGTGAACACGGCCCTGTCCAATGGAGGAAAGAGCATTCTTGTGCCCATGTTCGACGCGGACCTGGCCGCCAAGATGATGAAAAAGAAACCGAACTTCATTATCGGCGTTCCCACGCTCTATGAGGCTTTGTCAAAAAGCGAAAAATTCAATAAGAGCGACCTTACCTCTCTCTATGCCTGCTTCAGCGGGGCCGATACGCTGTCCCGAGTCCTGAAGGAGCGCTTTGAAAATATTGTGGAGCGGCAGGGAGGCAGGGGCGTCCGTCTCCTGGAGGGGTACGGGCTTACCGAGGCGGTAACGGCCATAATGGCCATGCCGGTGAAGGAGTACCGCGAGGGGAGCATCGGAGTGCCTTTCCCCAATATGCTGGCCAAGATAGTGAAGCGCGGCACGAACGACGAGGCCGCGGCGGGAGAGGAAGGCGAGATCTGCGTTCATGGTCCCGCTGTCATGATGGGCTACCTGGACCTTCCTGAAGAGTCGGCCAAGGTGCTGAAGAAGCACGATGACGGACTCATGTGGCTGCACACCGGAGATATCGCCACCATGGATGAGGACGGATTTTTCTATTTCAAGCTCAGGGAAAAGCGCATGATCAAGTCTTCGGGCATGAACGTGTACCCGGCACAGGTGGAAGGCCAACTGGCGCGGCACGAGGCCGTGGATGAGTGCTGCGTCATCGGGGTTCCCGACATGGACCAGGTCGAAAAGGTGAAGGCCTTTGTGGTCCTTAAAAAGGAATTTCAGGCCAAGGCCGGTCCGGAACTGGAGAAGGACATCATATCATTCTGCAGAAAGGATCTCATCAAGTGGAGCTGCCCCCGGGAAGTGGAGTTCGTTGATGAGATTCCCAAGACAAAAGTGGGGAAAATCGCTTTCAAGGAACTTGAAGAGAAGGAGATTGAAAAGCTGAAGGCCGAAGGAAAATTTATCGGCACTCATGCCTGATCTTTTCAGGAGTGACAGACCCGGCGGGGGATGCCGGTGCATCTCCCCGCGTTATTCCGAATAGGTTTCCACGTCATTTTTAAGGGTTTCGGCCAGAGAGGAAAGCTCTTCCGATGTACCGGCCAGCTCTTCCGCTCCGCTTGCAATGGACTGGGTCGATTCATTGATGGTGGCGACGGAACGGGCCACCTCAAAAAAGGCCGTTTTCTGTTCGTTGATGGACAGCCGTATTTCTTCCGACCTTTGTTCAACGATTCCAACGTTTGCGTCAACTTTTCTGTTCTGGGTTACCTGCTGCTGCATGTTCTCGTTGATCAGCTGCATCTGTTCCGATACGGCATTGATATTGCCGATTGTTTTCTGCATGACGGCAACGGCATCGCCCACATTGAGCATCCCCTTCTGAACCTCCTTTTCCGTGGTGCTTATGAGCTTTGATATTTCACCCAGGCTCTGGCTGGTCTGGTCGGCCAGCTTGGAGACCTCGTCGGCCACAACGGCAAAGCCCCGGCCCGCGTCGCCGGCCCGGGCTGCCTCAATGGCGGCGTTGAGCGAGAGGAGGCTGATCTGGTCCGATATCTGGTTTATAACATCGACGACGCCGGTCATCATCTTGGAACTGTCGCTGATGGCCGACATGGTAGTGCTCATGACATCCAGTTTCTGCTGGCCTTCGCGGGATTGCCGGAATGCCTCGCCGGTGATTTCGCCGGTCCTGGCAACCGTTGTGTTCATGACCTCTATAAGGGACGAAAGGGACTGAATGCTTACCATGAGTTCCGATATACTTTTGAACTGGTCGTCCAGGTTCACCACTGCCAGGTCCATTCCAGCCGAGACCTCCTCCACGGCCGATGTAATTTCTTCAACGGAAGCGGCCTGGTTCTGTGCGTGGTTTGAGAAAGATGTGGTGGTGGCTGACATTTCCTCCGCGGACCCGGCCAGCCTGAAAGAAATATCGGAGATGTGTTCCAGAAGGTTTTTGATGGTGAGATACTGGTTTCTGGTCGTTTCGGCTTCACTTTCGATATCATTGATGGATTCCTTATTGAACCGGATAATCATCATGGCCAGGCCGTAAATGATGGACATGGAAATCAGGTTAACGATGAGCCCTGTTTTGGCTACTGCAATATCAGCCACATTCATATGCTTGAGATATAAAAAGAACATGATATCGGCAATGATGAAAAAAAGCATGAGCATCGATGTCCAGAGCTGCGTGCAGTAGAGTGAGCTGAAAACTATTCCCACCATTGTCATTACTACCATGGAAGAAAAACCAAGGTTCGGCGTTCCCTTCATCTGAACTGCCAGGCCGGCAAAAATACCCGCCGTGGTTACTATAGAAGCGAGGTTTGCCGAGGCGCTGTAGCGTCCTTTTTTCAGAAATATCAGGCTGAGAAAAAGCCCTGCGAAGGGAATAGCCGCGATAATAAATGGTCTGAGAAAGTCCCCCCGCGTGAGCCAGACCAGAGGTGGTACGAGAACCATGAGTCCCATGATGGCGATATCCATGAATGCAAGGATGCGTACCTTGCGAACCAGAATACCGTCCTTTGAATCAAAGGACGACAGGAAAAAGGCGGCTATTGCTTCTTTCATATGAATTTCCTTTCTGACAGGTTAAATTTATCGGTAAAAATAATATGTACAAAAAATAATATTATGCATTATTTTTGTCAAGGAGGATAATAATTCGGGTCAACGATTACGGTTGGGAATAGCGGAGAGTGTGACAATTTTATCCTGCAGCAGCTTTATGCTGATAGGTTTCGGTATATAGTCGTCAAAACCCATCCGCAGAAATTTTTCCTGGTCCTCCTTCATGGCATAGGCAGTGAGGGCGATTATGGGAACTGTGCTGTTGATTATTTTTATTTTTTCCATGGCCGCAATGCCGTCCATGCCGGGCAGCTGTATATCCATGAGAATCAGGTCATAGGATTCCTTTTCAACGGCGGTAATGGCGTCCTCGCCGCATTTTACGAAGTCCACCCGGTGGTCCATGGTTTTCAGAATGGATGTTATCAGTTTCAGGTTAACCATGTTGTCCTCAACAACCAGGATCAGAAGGTTTTTACCTCTTGCCGGTTCGGCTATGTCCGTGCGAAAGGCCATCCTGTTCACGCTGCGTTTGTCCTCCATGCGGCCCGGGAGTGTGAGGATGAACCTGCTTCCTTTTCCCGGTGTGCTGATCATGTTGAGGTCCCCGTCATGCAGATCAGCCAGGTGCTTTGATATGGAAAGCCCCAGCCCGGTTCCCTGGGAATTCTGCAGGGCGGTCCCCACCTGGCTGAAGGGCTCGAAGAGACGTTTCTGTTCATCCTCGGGGATTCCCGGTCCTTCATCCCATATCTCTATGGTGATGGTGCCGTCATTGCCCCGTGCGTCTATACCGATTGATTTTCCCGCATCGGTGAATTTAATGGCATTGGAGAGGAGATTATAGATGATCTGATTGACCCGGACCATGTCTGCATTGATGATTCCCAGGTTCTCATCCACGCTGAGACGCAGGGTCAGGTTCTTTTCATCGATGAGAGGTTTTATGGTGAGAGGGAACTGCGAGAGCATGGTTCTGATGTCAAATTTTTCCTTGCTGACGCTGATCTTTCCCGAATCGATCCTGGAAAGATCCAGCAGGTCGTTCACCATGGCCAGAAGATGTTTCCCGCTTTTGTTGATGTGTTCCACGTATTCCATCTGCGGGTCCGTGAGATTATTTCCATCAAGGGCCAGGAGCTGGCTGAATCCAAGAATGGAGTTGAGGGGTGTGCGCAGTTCATGGCTCATGTTGGCGAGAAACTGGCTTTTTGCTTTGTTGGCGGACTGGGCGGAGACTATGGCGTCATGGAGGCGTGAAATCATTTTTTTTCTTTCGGTTATATCCGTGATTATGAGGAGTTTTCCTATGGGGAAGTCCTTGAACGTCACCGGTGATTGTATCAGTGATACGTTTCTTGCCGTATCGCTAAACATCATGACTGTTTCGTGATTGTGATAATCGGCCGCAAAATCATAATCGGAAATAAAATTTTTGATGCTTATCCCGCCCATGCTCTCCCTGTCCGTTCTGAAAAGGTTCTGGGCGAAGTCATTCATCTGTTTGACCGAGCCGTCATTATCGATGATGATAATTCCCTCGCTGACATGGGCAAAAAATTCCCCGGCACTTTTGCCCATGTTCATGGAGAGGAAGCGGTACCGGATAATAGCGATTAAGATAATAACGGACTGCAGCAGCGAGCCGATGATGCTCATCTCCTTTAAGATTTCAATATAAAAGATCGTGGGCAGGATGAGGGCAAAGACCATTCCTGTTGCTGCCGATGAGGTAATGGCCAGTGCCAGGAGAATGATCTGCATCCTGAGTATGCCGGTATGCGTGGTGAATATTCTGTCAAGCAGGAGTATCAGCGAATAAACCACGGGGATAAATATATTGATGATAATAGCTGGTCCGAAGAGAGGACCGGGGTATTCCGTAACGGCATAGGATGTAAGGGCGAAATCCTTTACTATAAGATCCGTTTGGACGCTTAGGATTGCGGTGATAATATAGATAGCAGTAAAAAGATAAAATATGGGATTGATTTTTTTCCTGAGAAAGGCAAAAATGAAATGGATGAGTAAAAAACCTGTAGCGAAGTAGCAGCAGGACTGCGCCTTGAGCAGAGGTATGAACAGTGAATTGTCGGACGGTATCCAGAGAACGACGGTGATGAGCATCCACACGGCCATGTTAAGGGAGAGCAGGGAGTAGGAAATATTGATTCGGCTCCTGACGTCCAGTACAAGTGCGTACAGCATGGTGGCAATATTTGCAAGAAATATGATAAAAGGGATGATTATAAAGTAGTTCATGGCTGTTAATTATTCATTCTGGTCATTGTATAATATCCGGGCTTCATTTGTCAATGGGCGCATGATATATATTTTCCCTTCCAGTCTGCCGCCCTTGACGATTAAGGTTATGGCGTCATCATCATAATATTCCATGACATAGGAGCCCGAATCAAAGATGGAGACATGTCCGCGGTCGCAGCTAATCGGTCCCTCGAAGGTGAGATATTCCCGCCGGTGATCCTGGATTTTCTCCGTCTGGACGGGAAACCCCTGGAGGAATCCCGGCAGGTCCCGGGCCGCTATCTGCCACGTCTCCAGCACATTGCCTTTTTCAAACATGAAATCATAGTGTTCACGGGCGGTGACATGGTGATGAATGACGAATTTCATGCCACCTCAAAATCAATCCTCATGGTCTCCAGTTCCACCGAGGTGAGCCGCAAACTGACGCTGTCACCGAGCCTGAACCGGCGGCTGTATTTTTTTCCGATGATGGTATATTCATCTTCCATGATGAGGTAATAGTCATCGGTGAGGTTCCGCATGGGAACCATACCCTCAATGGGAGACTCCTTCAGCGTCACAAAGAAGCCGAACCTGCTGACGCCGCTGATGATGGCAGGAAAGACTTCACCTTTCCTGTCCAGCATAAGCCGGCACGATTTCAGTTTCAGCATGTCACGTTCCGCCTTCTGGGCGATACGCTCCAGTTCGGAACTTTTTTCGCCGATAAAATCCATGCTCTCCGTGGTGTACGGCGGGGCAATGCCATCGAGTATGCTTTTAAGGCTCCGGTGAACGATAAGGTCGGGATACCTCCGTATGGGCGAGGTGAAGTGCGTATAATCCCTGAATCCCAGGCCATAGTGCCCCAGGGGAACGGTGCCGTAGTAGGCCTGCATCATGGACTTCAGGACGACCAGGTTGACCACGTGTTCATAATCCTTGCCCGCAACCCTGGCCAGGATATCCTGAATTGCCGGTCCTGAATCGGCCTGTTTCGGCGGTTTGATATTGTAGACTTTGAGGAATTGCAGCAGTGCCGCGAATTTTTCATCGCTCATCTCTTCGTGAACACGGTACAGTGAGGGGACTTCCTTTTCTGTTATGAATCGCGCCACGGTTTCGTTCGCCGAAAGCATGAACTCTTCTATTAGACGGTGACTGTTCAGCCGCTCGGCAAATTCAATGCTCTTTACCCTGTCCCCGTCGTAGATGACGACTTCATCACCCAGGTTCAGGTCGAGCCTGCCGGTTTTGAGCCGCCTTTCGTAGAGGATGCGGGCCAGGGACTGCATCTGCCGCAGTTTTCTTCCCAGGGTGCTGCTGTCATCGGAATTCAGTATCTCCTCGGCACCTTCATAGGTCAGCCGGTGGTCCACGCGGATGATGCCGCGATGGAAGGAGCTTCCGCGATATCCGCCTTCTCCGTCAAAGGTCATCTCGGCGGTCATGGTGAGCCGGTCTTCCCCCTGGCGAAGGGAGCAGAGATTGTTGGACAGGATTTCGGGAAGCATGGGAATCACGGCATTACCGAGATAATAACTGGTGCCCCTGTTCTGTGCCTCCCGGTCAAGATCGCTGTCCCTGGCGACATAGGCCGATACATCGGCTATATGGACATACAGCGTTGTACGGTCCTCGCCGGTTTTCAGTGAAATGGCGTCATCGAAATCTTTGGCGTTGGCGCCGTCGATGGTGATGGTGAATTCATTGCGGTAATCCTTCCGGTCCTTCATCTCATGGGGATCGACGCTGTGGCGCAGCGTTTCCGGATCACCGTAATCTTTATGGGGGCCGGGAAGTGAATGCTTGAGGACGATTCTGCGCAGGTCATTTTTTTCATCATCGAGAGAGAAGCTGTCTATTATTTCACAGAGGTGCCTGCCGCTGATGACGCGGTCCGTCAGGGAAACGATAAAGAGGAAGGAAGGGTCGTTGAGTTTTTTGTTAGCCCGGTTATCGGCTCCCTGTTCGAGGCAGACTTCTATGTCGCCGGGGAGGTCAATAAGTCTGAAGATGATCATGCCTCCCGTGAAGCGGGAAAAGCGCGCGAGATAATGATTACGGTCCCTCTTGAGGATCTTTACCACTTCGCCGAAAAACAATCCTTTCCGGTAATCGTACAGTCGTGCCGAGACAAGGTCATTATTGTTGGCACCCTTGGTGTCTTCCTTCCCTACAATAATTTCCGTGTTGTCCTCGGAAAGAAAAACGCCGCTGCCGCTGGTGCTGATGATGATTTTACCGTCGGAGATGAAATGGTGCCGTACATGATATTTTTTTTTATGCAGTGACAGAAAACCGGCTGAGAGAAGTACGTGGAGGGTTTCGTCAATTTTTGCCGTGTCCTTCTGGGGCCTGTACTCGGCGGTTTTTTTGCCCCGCTGTTTACTCTTTTTCTTTTTGTTTTTCTGGATTTCAGTTTTACGGCCGATGATGTCTTTCACCAGGTCCTGGCGGGAGAAGGGCCCCGCGTATGACCTGATGTGGTTGATGACGGTTTTAGAGGAGAGAGGCATATGCTGCTGCTTGCATATCAGAGATTCTCATCTCTGTCCGGACTTGAGATGTCGCCGCTGCCGGGTTTTCCTTCCTCACCGGCTTTTTCCTGTTTCAGGGCTTCTATCTCATTTTTCTTCCCTTCGATGATCTGGCGTAATGATAGTATTTTATCATATAATGATGATACGGACTCCTGTTTCAGATCAAGGGAGGATTCGCCCTTATCCATGGCAGTTGCGAGAATTTTACCCAGTTTCAGGTGGCATTTTTCTATATCGCTTTCATTCTTTTTTATTTCCAGGTTTAACTTCGCTATTCGCGTGTATTCCTCGGTTTTGTTTACCAGGATTCCCCCGTACTTAAGCAGCGAATCTCCGGCGTCCTTTAAAAATCCCATTTTTCCCCTCCTGGTTTTTTTTAGTTATAAGAACAATATATAATAACTAAAAATATATCGGATGTCAATTCATTTAATTGTGACATAATATCAGTATGTTCCGTCGGTGGCCGTTGTTAACGTTAATAAACGACAACGGCCATAACCAACAATCAACGGGCTGCCGGCAATCAATAATAATTACGGCGTAAACATGAATGTGGGAGGATCAACATACCGGGGATCCTCCTGTTCCATGGCGTCTATTATATGTTTGTAGGTTCTGCGTTTCATCTCGGCAATTGTCTGTCGCGGTTTGATAAAGGTCCGGGCGAATTCCATGGCTTCTTTGAATGTATCCTCGGCCGTGGCGCAGGCTTTTTTGATGACATTATGTTTTTCCAGTTCCGCTGCACCCACACGGCGCCCTGACCATTTCATGTCAATGAACAGATGATAGGGGATGGCCTTCTTCATCCACTGTATCATGGATGGGGTGAACTGGATATTCAGATCCACCTCGGGGAGGCAGTAAAAACCTCTGTCGGCCCGCATAAAACGGAAATCACAGGCGCCGGCCATCATCGCGCCGTTTCCGAAGGCATGGCCGTTGATAGCCGCGATGGTAGGGAAGGGTGCCATAAGGCAAAACCGGAATACCTCGTTTTGCTGATAGAGCCATTTGCTCATGGCATCAACATCCTGCTTTCCCATTGTTTCCATTACCCACTGCAGGTCCACCCCGAGACTCCAGTTTTTCGGATCACTGGATGTTATTACCAGGGATTTTACCGATTCATCGGCCGTCATTTCATCAAAAGCCTTCAGCATCTCCCCGCACCATGCGGGATTCTGCCGGTTCTCACCGTTATCCAGGGTGAGAACCGCCACTGTTCCGTCTTTTTCCCATTTGATTAAAGCCATGCATTCCTCCTCACTCAGTAAAATTTCAGTGCCCTTATTTTAATTTCGCGTCCAGGGATTTCAGTGCCGTTTTGGCGTCCCTGGCAATGGTTTCCACTATTTTTTTCACCGGGGGAGTGTCGCTGATGATGCCGGCTATCTGCCCGATGGGAAGTACGCCCTTAACATTGTCTCCGTCCATGGTGCCGGCCTTGAATGCGTCAAAGCCGATGGCCATGCGCGCCATCTGCATGGCCTTTTTGGGCCCCATGAAAACAATGCCCACTGCCAGCTTCAGCCAGGGGAATCCCAGCATGGAGGCGATTTTCCTCGACATTATGAGAGCGGTAAAGGGGTTCAGTTTTTTTCCGATGAGCCTGCGCGCTCCCCGGGAATCCATGACGCGGGCTTTCATCCCGTCAACCCTGTCCGTATAGACCGTGGTAAAGGGATCAAGTTCGTTGGTTACTTTTTTCTGCCCTTCGTTTACCGGGCTTTCAACGGAGTCCATGAAGCGGGTGCCCATGGCGATACCGTCGGCGCCCAGGATGAGAGCCGTGGCGAGTCCGCGGCCGTCGGCGAATCCACCGGCGGCGATGATGGGAATGTCCACGTTGTCGGCGATGTAGGGGACCAGGGCCATGGATGTTACGGCGCCGCCGTGGCCCGCAGCCTCGTGTCCCGTCACAATCAGGGCATCGGCCCCGTCACGCTGCGCGGCAAGGGCATGTTTCAGCGTGGTGACCGTGGCGATCACCTTGCCGCCGTAGGCATGGGCTTCTTTGCATATTTTATCACCCTTGCCGAGAGAATAGTTTATCACCGGCACCTTTTCATCCAGGAGAACTTTGACGTTTTTCTCCGACCCGGGGAAATAGAGGGTCACGTTGGCTGCGAAGGGTTTCTTGGTGAGTTCCCTCATTTTACGAATATATTCCCTGGTCTCTTCCACGCTGAGGACTCCCGTGGCAAGAATACCAAGACCGCCGGCATTGGAAACTGCCGCCGCCAGTTCCGGTGTGCTGATCCAGCTCATTCCGGAAAGGATTATGGGATATTTGATCCCGAAAAGTTCTGTAATTTTTGTTTTCATCGACTACCTCTGGATTATCATGAAAATCACAATGGTATGCTTTTCTTCGAATAACGGGCTGTCAAGAATAAAAAGAACAGCCCGATTATTCATATTTGCCTGCAATGCTCTATTACTGTAATATGGGGTGAACGATCTTTTTCCACATTATTGATGGTCGTTTAATAACGCTCTTCACGATAAAATCAATCCTTCAGCAATTCAACATGCTTTCGCGATGAAACGAGTTTTACTATCTCAAACCATACGATGGAAGCAAGACCGGCCGAAAGGGCAAGGATAATGTCAACGGTATGGATAGGAGCGAAATGGAACATATTCCGGAGAAAAGGAACAGCGATGACCATGCCGAGGAATAATATGGCGCCGAGGACCACCCAGGTCTGGGCGCTGTTGCGTGTGCGAATGATTGAAAAAATATTCCTGGACCATGACCGGTTGGACATGATGATGGAAAGGTTTGAAATGATGAGCGTGATGAAGGTGAGTGTCCGCGCCTCGGCCTCTCCGTGGCCGAGAAACAGTGCCGCCTTGTAAATGAAGGTTATGGCGGCCAGGGCAAAGAATCCCTGCAGGACACTCAGAATTAAGAGCTTTTTGCCGAAAAGGGGATCACCGGGATCGCGGGGCGGTCTCGACATGATCCCTTCCTCTTCGTTTTCCTGTTCAAAGATCATGGTACATGCCGGATCGATGATCAGTTCCAGGAAGACGATATGAACGGGAAACAGGATGATGGGCCAGTTCATCATCACCGGTATCAGTGATATGCCGGCAATAGGCACATGAACGCCGATGATATAGGCCATGGCCTTTTTCAGGTTGTCAAAGATCCGCCGGCCCAGCCGCACGGCCGACACTATCGACGTGAAATCATCTTTCAGCAGAACGATGGCCGATGATTCCCGCGCCACGTCGGTTCCCCGTTCTCCCATGGCCACGCCGATGTGGGCTGCCTTGAGGGCCGGCGCGTCGTTAACACCGTCACCGGTCATGGCCACCACCTCGCCGATTTCCTTCAGGGCGTTGACGATGAGGAGCTTCTGTTCCGGCACAACCCTGGCAAAGATATTTGTCGTCCCGATTCTTTTCTTCAGTTCGGCTGAATCCATGGCATCCAGTTCCGCGCCGGTGATTATCTGATTCGTGTCCCTGAGGCCGATCTGCATACCGATATTTTTCGCCGTAACCGGGTAGTCGCCCGTTATCATGACCACCCTGATGCCCGCCTTGTAGCATTCCTCAATGGCCGGCGGCACGGTTTCACGGATGGGATCGGCCAGTCCGACGAGGCCGATGAATTCGAAATCGAAATCATGCTGGTTTTCAGGAAGGGATGATTTTGTTAATAATGCTTTTGCAACGCCCAGCACGCGGAGCCCTTCTTCGGCCAGGCTCGAGGTATCGGCGGCGATGGTCTCCCTGGTTTTTTCATCGACATGGCAGAGGTCGGCAATTGCCTCCGGCGCCCCTTTCGCGGAAATGATATACCGCCCGTCGGCGGGAGACTGGTATACGTGCGACAGGGAAAGGAGCTCCCGGGAGAGGGGATATTCCTGGAGCATGCTCCATCCGTCATGGAGGTGCTCCGTGTTGGACAGCTTGATGGTCCCCAACTCCACCAGGGCCTTTTCCATGGGGTCGAAGGGGTCTTTTTTACTGGCCAGAATCCCGTATTCCACGAGTTCGTGAAATTTTTCCGGAAGGGGCATGTTTATAGTTTCCTGCACATCGAGAAACATTCCGTCGCAGTGCAGTTTTTTAATGGACATGCGGTTCTGGGTCAGGGTTCCCGTTTTATCAACGCAAAGGACCGTGGCTGAGCCAAGGGTTTCAACGGCGGCGATTCTTCGTGTCAGTACTTGTTTTTTGGAAATGCGCCAGGCACCCATGGCGAGAAAAATTGTCAGTACCACGGGGAATTCCTCGGGCAGCATGGCCATGGCCAGTGTAATGCCCGATAGTATTCCCTGGAGCCAGTCGCCCCTGGTGAGTCCGTAAACCGTGACTATTATGGTACACAGAATGGCGGCGATAATAAATACCGTTTTTACGATTTTTCCCGTTTCTTTCTGCAGTACCGTCTTCTCGCTCTCGATACTGCGAAGGGCCTTTCCGATTTTGCCTATTTCCGTATGGATGCCCGTGGATAATACCCTGGCGACACCCTGACCCTGGACCACCAGGCTGCCGGAAAAGATGCAGGGCAGGTCATCGCCGCCGGGCCGCATGCTTCCGCATTCCTCGTCAGGGGCCGGACTTTTTCTCACCGGAACCGATTCGCCCGTCAGAAGCGATTCATCGGCGGTGATGTTTATACCCCACAGGAGAATGGAATCGGCAGGAACACGATCCCCCTCCCTGACGATGATGATATCGTCCACTACAACTTCACGGCCGGCGATCCTTTTTTCGATTCCGTTCCGTATAACCAGGGCCCGGGGACTCGACAGGTCCTTCAGCGCCTCCAGGGCGTTTTCTGTTTTGTTTTCCTGGTAAATGGTGATGCCCATGACGACAAAGACAAAGCCCAGGAGCATCAACGCCTCTTCTATATCACCGAGAACGAGGTATATGGCACCGCAGGCCACGAGGAGCAGGAACATGGGTTCACGGAATATTTCGAGAATGATCCTGAATACACTCCGTTTTTTTGCCGAAGGCAGTTCGTTATAGCCGTGGTTCTTCAGTCTTTCCGCTGCTTCCTCTTCAGAAAGGCCTTTGATGTTTTTAATGTCATTTTCTGTATAGGTCATGGTCTCTCCTCATGTAAATCGTTTCTTGTATTGATGTAAGGTATTCATTTACATATTTGCTGAATCCCGTATATACGGGCATGTCGATTCCTGCCCGCTTGCCTGCTTCCAGAATGTCATGATAGATGACTCTCATTTCTTCAGGGGAATGTGCGACGTGACCTTCAAACATTTTTCGCATGCCTTCCGTATTATAAGCGTGCATGGTGTAGGGCACAAGAAGAAAAAGGGGCAGATAGAACAGGCATGACGGTGATATTTTTGCTGGATTAATTCCCATTTTTCTGCATATTTCAAATCCTTCCCGCATGGCCAGATAGGATTCCCGTACACACTGTCTGTCCGCGGTGAAACGGTCCCATGACCCCGCCTTCATATATGCGCCCAGACTGGCCGCCGCCCATACATAATGTGCTTTCAGATAGGGGATGATATTTTTCGTGATCCGGGGTTTCATCCGTGCCCTTTGCATCATTGCAGCAATATTTTTTAAGCGGGCAGTGATACGTCCGTCCGTTTCACCTATCATGGTGGCCGAGAGGGCTTCGCCGAAAATAATGGACTGTATTTCATTTCCCTTTCTGCCGCCGCCGGCTCTGAAGGGATAGCCGAATAAATACTGTTCCGGGTCCAGGAAATTCACAATTTCTTCGATGCCGTCCCAGATGTTCTGAAAGAAAAGAATGTGAGCTTTTCCGGCCCGTTCTTTAAGCATGGGAAGCAGTGATGAGACCTGATAAGTGTTGACCGGTACAATAATGAGCTCAAAACCGTCGGCAGGGGAAAAATTATCGATGAAGGCCGGCCGGTAAGTGACGGTGATTTCAGCAGTCCGTCTTCTCCGCATATCCATGCAGTTAATTACGAGCCCTGTACGGATCAGGTCTTCCTTTTTTCCTTTTTTTACATAATGGGTGATGTCATATCCCGCCTCACGGAGCTGCCAGCCATAGGTGCTTCCAATAACGCCGGTACCGATTATGAGGGTTTTCATATTTATCCTCCATATTTACGACTGACAGTCAGTCAATTTTATAGCATTAAAAAATTATATCTTCAATTTCAATTTTCCCGAAGCAATGCCCAGGGTTTTCTCCAGCATGCCGGTCACGGCACTGATCATTTTTTCCGAAACTTCACTTTCTTCATGGGGATGATCGTAGAGATAACCTATTATTACCAGTATCAGTTCCGCTGTTTCGGAAGGATACTCGACACTGAAAGATTTCTCACGCAGACCCTGTTGTATTATGCTGGTCAGGATGGGGGAGAGCAAATCCAGGAGTTTTCCCGCCAGTTTTTGATGGAGGAGGGCGTTGCGATCCTCGTGTATGTACCGGAAGAAGTCTTCTCGGTTGTCTTTTAATGTGAATATTATCTGGATGAGCCGGACCAGTTTTTCCGCGGCGTCGAGGGTGGTATCATTGATGACCGATTCTGTTTCTGCAATAGCTGTGTCAAAGACACGGGCAATAACAGCTTCAAGGATATCTTCCTTCGATTTAAAGTAATAATAGAAGGTTCCCTGGGCCACGCTGATTCGTTTTACAATGGCGCTGACCGATGTATTCTCATATCCCGCAGCGACAAAAAGCGCCTCGGCCGCATCAACGAGTTCATTTTTCCGTATATCGGGATCTTTGCTTATTCGTGTCATGATTGACCTGTTAATATGACTGACTGCCAGTCAAATTAAATATAATACATATTCATTCTACCGGCAAGTATTTTTTTATGATATTTGATAGTGTGCCCGGTGATGCGGTAATATAGTTACTTCCGTTATTCCAGCCGTTCCAGGAGTTTTTTTATAAATCCCAGTTTTTCCATGAGGATGATGATGATAAGTACCAGACCCGAACCCATGACGGCCAGCACGGTAAAGAGCAGGTAATAACTGATGCTCCATTCAAGGGCCACCTTGACGCGGTGCAGCACGGGTATTCCCGTGGCAGCGGCATTTTCGCGCAGGCTGAACTTGATGGTGCAGAACTCATTCTCCGCGTCGTATTCACCGAGCCGCACGCCCAGCTGCTGGATCTCTTCCTCAATGGCCAGTATCCTGTTCTCCAGCTGGATGAATTCTTCTATTTTACCGCCGCGTCCCTTCAGGCCTATGAGGGCCTGGCGTGTTTTCAGCAGGGAATCCTTCTTCGCGTTCAGATCCTTGTATTCATTGGTTTTATCGATCTTGCTGATGTTTTTTGAAATGATGGTGCCTGTTTTTTCAATTTCAGCGGTCATGGCGTCGAAGCGCTCCGGGTCCACGCCGATGGTGAGATTCAGGGTCCGCTTCCCCTTCAGGCCGGCCCGGCTTTCATGCTGTATCAGGGCCTTGTTGTCCGCAATGGTCTTGCGGCATTTGTTTTCATCGTCGGTAAAATTACTCGTGGCCGCGGCCAGGTCGGCGATGCGTTCGTATTTCTGATCAACGGTTATGACCTGGTTCGCCTGGCCTTCCTTCGCGTATTTCATCTTAGAGCTGGCATAGTTGCGTATGGCCGAGGCAGATTCGCCGCTTACCTGGTTTGTTATCGCCGATTCCCCCGGAGGAAAGGATGTGCACCCGTAGATCAGACGGAAGACAAAAAAAAGGAGAAACCCGGCCCCATATATGACCAGTCCCCGTGTCATTTTTTTTCTCATAGTATTTTCGCTCATATCATCTTCTCCCGGCTGAAATCGTAATGTGCATCAAAATCAACAGGGTCAGAGCCTTTTGAGAAGACAACCATGCTCTGACCCCCTGTTAATGCCGTATCAGTCACATTTTGCCATGCACTTGTCTTTACGTTCCTGACAGGCCGCATGTTTTGCTTCATATTTGATATCGCCTTCAAAATCGCCCTGACCCTCGCGGTCAACAGCATCGCCCGCGGCTTCCATGCACTTGGTATAGACTTCTTCGCAGGATCTTTCACAGGCTGCCCGCTTGAATTCAGCCCCCCAGCCGCCGAAAACAACCGTTGTAAGGTACAGGCAGGTGATAAAGCATAAACTGGTTACCAAAAGTATCTTCTTCATACATAAACCTTCCTTCTGTTTATAATAAGGATATATTGTCTATTCTCACCATGAAACTTTCTTTTTGTCAAGCGTGATACAACGCAGCACTGAATTGAAACAAACAGGTTTATGGTAAAAACAATACGTCTGAAAAAAATGCTTGATTCCTGTGTCAGAATGTAAGACACTCGTGCGGAACAAAAAGCAGACCTTTGAAGAACTTACCGAAATTAACACTAAAATTTATACTTTCCCTGAAGCAGGGGAAACTGATACGGCATGATTGAATCTGTTTGAATAAAATGAGTGAGTTATCACTCTTTATTCTTCTGGCAAAAATATCAATTCGGAGGTTTTCCGTGGAAACAAGTGGTTACAAAGTGTATGGGTACCGGTGGGTGGTCCTCCTGGCCTTTGCCCTCCTCAACGGTGTTATACAACTCAACTGGATTGCCTTTGCACCCATCACTGTGGATTGCATAGGTCTCTATAATACGACCCCCTTCTGGATAGTATTCCTTTCCATGTCCTTTATGGCCGTGTATATGGTGATGAGTGTTCCGGCCTTATTTATTATCGAACGATACGGCATACGCGTCGGCGTGGGGATAGGGGCGGTGCTCACCGGTGTATTCGGATATCTCCGGGGAGTATACGCGGCGGACTTCACCATGGTGATGCTGTCCCAGATCGCGCTGGCCGTGGCCCAGCCCTTCATCATGAATGCCATGACCAAGGTCGCTGCTGACTGGTTCCCCATTAATGAGCGCGCCACGGCCACGGGAGTCACGGCTCTTTTTCAGTTCATCGGCATCATCGCCGCCATGGCCATAACAAAGCCCCTGGCCCAGTCATACATGGCTGCCGGATCAGTCAGGCTTGACATCGACGCCGTGGCCCATGTGCTGGAGATCTACGGCATGGTGTCGGTTGTATCTGCTGTTCTTTTTCTGGTGCTGGTCAGGAACAAACCGGCAACACCGCCATGCCATGCCGATCAGGTGGAAAAATTCGCTGTTTTCGCGGGACTGAAACATATCTTTCAACAGCGTGACGTGCTGCTGCTCCTTGCCATATTTTTCATAGGTCTGGGAATGTTCAATGCCATAACCACCTTCATTGATATTATCCTGGCTTCCAAGGGATTTATTGCCGGCGGCAATGAGGCGGGCAACGTGGGCGCCATCATGATGATTGCCGGGATAGCCGGTGCCATCATTATCCCCCCCATCTCCGATAAAATCCGGAAGCGGAAGGTGATCATGGTTTTCTGCCTCACGGGTATGCTGCCGGGAATCATCGGCCTCACCTTTGCCTCGGCCTATGTGCCGTTGATGATTTCCAGCGCCATCTTCGGCTTTTTCTTCATGGCTGCCGCTCCTATGGGTTACCAGTACGCGGCTGAACTGAGTCATCCCGCTCCCGAAGAGGCATCACAGGGGATGATAGTGCTGTCGGGGCAGATTTCGGGCGTGATTTTCATTACTATCATGGCTGTCCTGGGGAATATCACCATGGAAATTCTCGCCGATGCCACAAAGGCATCCCATTCCCTGGTAATGACCCCCTTTATGATAGGCTTTATCGTTCTGTCTTTTGTCAATGTCGTGCTCGCTTTAATGATGAAGGAATCCTCCATGATACGTTCAGAGAAGGAATCGAATTAGCGGTTTCCCGTCAGGAGATGGGAGGCGCGTAAATATCTCATGGGCGCAGGACAGGCAGTCCCTGCGCCCATGCTCCACTGTTTAAAATAAATACAGTAAAATTCATAAAAAACTTGCTTTTCCGGTGGCGTTGGGGAAAATATACCGTCTGGATGGTTTATGGTGAAATAGGTTTCACTGGCATGTATTCTGTGAAATTTAATTTTTTCTTGTATGAGGAGATGGTATGGGAACTTCTATAATGAAATTTCGTACGTGGATCATTGTTTTTGCCGCTGTTCTGTCCATGATGCAGGCTGGCTGCCTTGATGAAAGCACAGACGATACGGTGAATCGTTGCCTCGAGGAAACGGACAGTGCGGACGATATTACCAGTCCCTACAGGTTTGCCAATGACTGCTGCTCTCTCGGCTTCGAAAACCGCGGAGTTTACGTTGCCATGACAGGAAAAAAATATACTGCCGGCGGTATAGCCGAGTCCTTTTATATGAAGCCGTCAGCCCTTGCGGAATACATCTTATACGGTACCGACGGCATGTATCTTGCCGTCCGGGCTGAGGGTGGTACCGTTAGTGTCGTACGAACCGGCGTCCTCGACGATAATGTCCGATGGCGTCTTGCATTCAATGAAGACCTGGGAGGCTTTACGCTCCAGTCATACACAACTTCCGGATATCTTTCTATCGGTGCGGATAACGGGCTGGTGCTTGCCGGTGAAGCGGACAGTGAATCGGTTCTTTTAATCGAAACGGCGGCCCGGTGCCGGTCATTCCCCGAGGCTGAACTGAACGTGGAATTCAATGTTGATCCCGCCACGGCCATGGCCCGGCCGAATCCCGGCAGCGCCGGGAAGAATTATTCGGACAGGGAGAACGTCGTGGGATTCATGGACGACCACACGCACCTGAACCATTTTCTCGGTTCAGGCGAGACTACTTTCGTGGGCGAGACCTATAATCCGTTGGGGATATCAATGGCGCTCCGCGACTGTTCTCTGCTTCACGGAACCATGGGAGTGAATGACATTTTCGGCATGGCCATGGACGGTGCCGTCACACACAAAACATCGGGCTTCCCCGAATTCGCTTTCTGGCCCACAAGCTATTCCTCGACGCACCAGCAGGCCTACTACCGGTGGCTTGAGCGCTCCTGGCTCGCTGGCCAGCGGATGCTGGTGCAGCACATGGTTAACAACGAGACACTCTGCAAATTAAAGCGAAGTCTTCCCGGCGGTAAAAAAGACGTTTCCTGTGATGACATGGAAATAGCCCGCATCCAGACAGCCAATATGTATGCCATGCAGGACTATATCGACGCCCAGTGCGGGGGACCGGGACGGGGATGGTTCCGCATCGTCAAATCGTCCCGCGAGGCCCGTGAGGTCATCGGCCGAGGCAAGATGGCCGTGATTCTCGCCCTGGAGTTTGATACGATATTCGGCGCCGAAGAGGACTATTTCACCCTCTATGATAAGGGAGAGATATCCAAGGCCGAGCTGGACGACAGGCTCCGCGATATCGAGGAACAGCTCGACGATTATTACAAGATGGGGATACGGAGCATTTTCCCGGTTCACGCCTTTAATAACGGGTTCGGCGGCGCCCAGCTCTACAAGACACCCGTGTTCAACCTGGTGAATAAAATTGAACGGGGGACCTTTTACCAGGTGGAGATCAGCGACAATCCGCGGGTACAATATCAGGAATTGGGCATCCCCGTGGAGGACCTGGATCTGCTGGAGCTTCTCTATCCCATGACGGTGTACCTTCCCCTTGTCCCCGAAGCGGGTGACGGCCAGGGGCACTGCAATGCCATCGGCCTGAGCAGGCTCGGCGCCTGGTTTGTGGAACGCCTGATGGAGCGGGGCATTATCATCGAGATTGACCACATGAGCGGCTACATGCTCGAAGAGGTGATGGCGATGCTCTGGGAGGCGAAATATCCCGGTATCATCGCCTCGCATACGCGTGTTCTTGATCTGCAGGAAGGGCAGGATGCCTGGGAAAAAATGGATATTCCCGTCATGCTGAAGATACTGCAGCTGGGAGGAATCGTCGCGCCCATGATCAAGGATACGCTGACGGGCCATCAGCAGTGCGTGGCCGATTACCTGGCCCTCATGATAGAGGGAGGAGGCCGGCTCGACAACGAAACATATGAAAAGTACGGCGAGTACGAGGTTCCGCCTTCATGGTATAACATAAATGACGATCCCAATGATGACCTGCTGGCAGGCGTTCCCTATGCCACGGACGTCAATGGCGCCTGTCCTCTGCCCAATTTTGACGATCTGCCGGAATTTCGCGGCGAGATCGCTTATCCCTTCGGCGGCCTTTACGAGGGAGTTTACTCGCCCGGCACGGAGGTCCGGTTTTACCGGCAGATTACGGGAAACCGCGTCTTTGATATCAACGGCGGCAGGGGAATGGCTCATCTGGGCATGATGCCAGACCTGGTCAGGAAGATGCAGCTGCGGCAGGACATCATCAGCATGGATGCCTTCTTCAGCGGGGCCGAGGCATATCTAAGGATGCTGGAACGAGTGGAGCGTTATTCCGATACATATCCCTCGCGGCACGATGAGGACTGGCAGTAGACGGTTTTTTGTCGCACCTTGCTCATGTGCTGATAGAGGCTTCCACGAAAGATATGATGAAATCGGCATACTGCTCTATGGAGACCTTGCGCTGAACATACTTCCAGCGTTTCAGGTACCAGTCCTGCAGCAGGGACTTGATTGCGGCGCCCGTGAGTTCCATGTCAGCCACGTTAAAAATACCGGCCTTTTCGCCCTCGGCCAGGATGTCCATGTAGAATTTTTCTGTCCAGAGCTCGCTCTCCACGGGGATGAGCCTGTTTTTTTTGCTCAGGTTCTTGGTTTCCATAAAGAAAAAATAAAACCAGTGCCGCATGATCTCGCTGAGGAAGAGATGGGTTCTGATGGCGCTTCTGAGTTTTTCCCGCGGTCCTTCCACGCCCGCTGTCTGCCTGAGGAGAATTTCCTGCACAAAGCGGTGGCCCTGCTCGTGAATGATCTGAAGCAGTTCATCCTTGCTGGAGAAATAATAGTAGAGGGCTCCCATGCTCAGTCCCGTGTCCCGGCCCAGGTCTCTGATGCTCATGGCCTGGAATCCCTTTTCATTGCTGAGCTTCAGTGTGGCATTGATGAGTGTGACATAGTTCTTAACGGCCAGGTCTTCTTTTTTGATTTTCAGTTTATGGCGGTTTTCCCGGTAGACCCGGCGGCACATATCTTCGATGGATACGGTGACCTGGTCCTTGAAATCTTCAAATGTCATATTTTCTTTCCTGGTATGCGTCATGCGTTACTGATACGTGTGATATAGCGGCGGTTGTGAATCGGCCCGATATCATGTATCTATACTTATATATTGAAGAGGCGGATAAAAAGCAAGAAAAATTAAAGCGAGCGTTCGAAAAAAAATAATTGACGTATTTCTCATGACATCGACACTGTATTCATATCTGAAATTATAATTGTTTATCGCAGTCGGAAGAAAAAATACTCAGGGGAGGAATCATATGGAATATACGAAAATTACCGTGGAAAGGCGCGAGCATGTGCTGCTCATGGGCCTGAACAGGCCGGAAAAACTGAACGCCTTTGATCATGAAATGTTTTTGGAACTGGCCCATGCCTATGGTGTGCTTCATAGTGACCCGGAACTGTGGTGCGGCGTTCTCTTCGCCCATGGAAAACATTTTACATCGGGACTGGAACTGGATAAATGGGCCAAGGTCTTTGCCGGCGGGAACCTGGGTGTACCCGAGGGCTCCATCGACCCCCTGGGGACCGATGAGGATAAGCGCTGCAGCAAACCCGTGGTAATGGCTATAACGGGGCGATGCTACACTATCGGCTTCGAACTGCTCCTTGCCCAGGACATACGCGTGGCTGCGACTGACGCCCGGATAGCCCTCCTGGAAGTGAAGCGGGGGATATATCCCGTGGGCGGCGGAACGGTGCGGCTCTTCGAGGAGATCGGCTGGGGCAATGCCATGCGGTATCTTCTCACGGGCGATGAGATTACCAGTGACGAGGCCTGGCGTCTGGGACTCGTCCAGGAAGTCGTGGAGCCTGAAAAGGTTGTTGAGCGTGCCTGTGAAATCGCCAGGGAAATATCGAAACGCGCTCCCCTGGGTGTGCAGGCTGCCCTGAGGTCGGCCAGAATTTCCCGTGTCGAAGGCGCAAAGGCCGCCCTGGCAAGGCTCATTCCCGATCTAATGCCCATTGCCAAAAGCGAGGACGCCGTTGAAGGAGTCATGTCCTTCATGCAGCGCCGTGAAGCGAACTTTAAAGGGAAATAAAATCATAAAGCGCCGAAAATGCGACACATATATGGATGAAAAGAAAACAGGAGAAAAAATGAAAACAAAAATTACGGAACTCTTCAAGATACAACACCCCATTATCCTTTCCGGCATGAGCTGGATAAGCACACCGGAGTTAGTCGCTGCCGTATCCAATGCCGGCGGCCTGGGAATCCTGGCTACGGGAGTAATGGCTCCTGCTGAAACGGAACAGGCCGTGCGGCAGATACGGAGTCTGACAAAGAAACCCTTTGCCGCCAACGTGACCCTGTATTTCCCCGGTTCGGAGTTGAATGCGAAGGTTCTTATCAAGGAACAGGTTCCAATCATCAACTACTCTCTTGGCAAGGGGGACTGGATCGCCGAGGCCGTGCATGCCTATGGCGGCAAGGTCGTTGCCACGGTAACCACGGTAAAACACGCCCTGGCGGCACAGAAGGAAGGAGCCGATGCCCTTATCGTAACAGGCCATGAGGCGGCGGGTCACGGCGGTGCGGTTACATCACTGGCGCTTATCCCCAGCATCGCCGACGAGGTCGATATCCCCATCATCGCTGCCGGCGGATTTGCCGACGGACGGGGACTGGCCGCGGCCCTGGCACTGGGCGCCGAGGGAATATCCATGGGGACGCGCTTCATGAACACGAAGGAAAGTCCCGTTCACGCGATCCAGAAACAGATGAGCGTGGAAAAGACGGCCTTTGATACGGTCTATACGGACCGTTTCGACGGCATGCCGGCCCGCATGATGGATTCAGAGGGGGCCCGCTATCTCATGAACAAACGGCTGAATCTCTTTGCCGCGGCCGCTTCATCGAAAAACATAACGCGGGAGCTGGGCCTTCCCATGATGCAGCTCATGAAGGGAATGATGTCACCCGGTCCGAAGAAGAGCGGGACTGCCAAACCGAAGGGGGCAGATGCCGGGATGCCGAAAATGCCCGGAAAGAAAAAAGGCCCCTTCGATAATATGAAGGCAATGTATACTACTTTCGCCAAGCTGGCCCGCATGGCCATCGGCTTCGGGGCCTTCAAGGCCGGTACCATGGACGGTGACAACAAGAAAGGTGTGCTGCCCCTGGGGCAGATCACGGGCATCATCCACGACACTCCTTCTGTCAAGGAAGTAGTGGCGAGGATAGTGAAGGATGCCGCTGAGGTGATGAAAGCCTCGGCAAAAAGACTATAGCCGCAGAGAAGCTGATACCCCGGCGGGATTTTTATGGCCCCGGGTATCAGCTTCTATCGTAAGTAAAATCCGTATCAGCCCCCTGAATTCCGTTCAGGGCCGTTTAATTCGCAAACTCCCGGCTTTTAGAAATCCGCAATTTTATCCCGTATTTTATATTTTAATTTGACAACACTTATAAATCGCATATAGATAAACTGTTTATCTGCGAGAGCCATGGGGGTTACGCGGATATTGATCAGTATCACTTAAGATATAAAGCGGTATAAATGGAAAATAAAAGTGTATTAAAGAGAGAAATTATTTTGAGGTCCGCTATTCGCGTTATTGCCAGGAGAGGATATTTCAATACCAGGATTGCCGATATCATTGAAGATGCCAAAATCGCCCATGGCCTTGTGTATCATTATTTTAAAAGCAAGGATGAGGTCATACTCAGTATCTTCAGGGACGCCTGGAATATTTTTCTCTCGCATACGATGCGCATAAGCAGGGAGAATGAAGATCCCCTGGCAGCTCTTGAGAAGATTGTCGAATACGTGTTCAGGGTCTTTCAACGGAATCCCGATATCATAAAAGTGCTCATTTTCGATGTGCCGAGAATCGACGATTTTTATTCAAAGGCCAATCAGAAGCTGTATCACAGTTTTTTTGAGAAGATTATGGCGATAATTGCGGCGGGACAGGAAAAAGGACTTATCAGGAATACTGTCGAGCCGGTAATAGCCGCATATACTATTATCGGCGCTGTTGATTCCATAATCAGGCAGTACGTTTACAATGAGGATTTCACGAATATGCTCGCCATGGACAAGGCTGAACAGCAGATCAAGATGATTATCCTTGAAGGCCTGAAGACGTAGAATTTCCCCGACCGAATTGAAGTAAAGGATTATCCATCACAGGTTGAGCCGCTGGTGTCCCTCGTACATCTCGTCGCGGAGCCGCTGCACATCGCTGTTTTCAATATATTCATCGAAGCGCATGACGCGGTCAATGATGCCGTTGGGAGTTATTTCAACGATGCGGTTGGCGATGGTGTCGATAAACTGGTGATCGTGCGATGAAAAGAGGATCACCTCGGGGAAAGCAATGAGCCCGTTATTCAGTGAGGTGATGGCCTCCAGGTCCAGGTGGTTTGTCGGTTCATCCAGGATGAGAGCGTTGGCGCCCGAGAGCATCATACGCGAGAGCATGCACCGGACTTTCTCGCCGCCCGAGAGCACGTTGACCCTCTTCAGGGACTCGTCACCGGAGAAGAGCATTCTGCCCAGGAATCCCCGCACATAGGTTTCATCCTTTTCGTCGGAATACTGGCGGAGCCAGTCCACGATGGACAGGTCGCTGTTGAAGAAGGAACTGTTTTCCTTGGGGAAATAGGACAGGGTGATAGTCTCTCCCCATTTGAAGTCGCCCGAGTCGGGCTTCATCTCGCCCGTGAGAATCTGGAAAAGGACTGTTTTTACCAGGTTGTTCTGTCCCACGAAGGCGATCTTGTCGTTCCGGTTTACGATGAGGCTGAAGTCCTTCAGAATGGGCGTGTCATCGACTGTTTTGGACAGGTTTTCAATAGTGAGGATCTGCCTGCCGCATTCCCGGTCCGGTTTGAAGGCCACCCAGGGGAAGCGGCGTGACGTCGTGGGTATCTCGTCCAGGGTGAGTTTTTCCACAAGCTTCTTGCGCGATGTTGCCTGGCGCGCCTTGGACGCGTTGGAGCTGAACCGCTCGATAAAGGCCTGGAGCTCTTTTATCTTGTCTTCCTTTTTCTTGTTCTCATCTTTCTTCTGTTTCATGGCCAGCTGGCTTGCCTGGGCCCAGAAGTCGTAGTTGCCCGTGTATATCTGTATTTTTCCGAAGTCGATGTCGGCGATATGGGTGCAGACCTTGTTCATGAAGTGCCGGTCGTGAGAGACCACGATGACGGTGTTGTTGAAATTGTAGAGGAAGTTTTCCAGCCAGGTTATGGATTCCAGGTCAAGGTTGTTCGTGGGCTCGTCAAGGAGCAGAATATCGGGATAGCCGAAGAGGGCCTGGGCCAGGAGCACGCGCACCTTCTGGCCGCCTTCCAGTTCCTTCATATTTTTCCCGTGCAGGTCTTCCGTGATGCCCAGGCCTGACAGGAGCGAGGCCGCGTCGGTCTCGGCGTCATAGCCGTTCATCTCGTCGAGCATTTCCTCCAGTTCGGCGGCGCGGTTCCCGTCGTCGTCGGTGAAATCGTCTTTGGCGTAGAGGGTATCACGCTCCTTTAAAACGTCATAGAGCTTTTTATGGCCCATGATGACCGTGTCCAGGACCATGTACTCATCAAAGGCGAAGTGATCCTGGCGCAGCATGGCGATGCGTTCATTGGGATTGGTGACGACAGCTCCCTGGTTGGGCTCAATCTCACCTGAAAGGATTTTCAGGAAGGTTGATTTCCCCGAACCGTTGGCACCGATGAGGCCGTAGCAGTTGCCCGGGGCGAACTTGATATTGACATCCTTGAAGAGGATTCTTTTGCTGAAGGAAAGGGTTACGTCGTTTGCGTGGATCATGGGTTACCTGTTTTTTCTTAATATAGTCTGAGTTTAGCATGGAGCCGGGATATTATTGAAGAACGGGGAGACGGGAATTTCCTCATCCCTATGATCCCAGCCTCATTTTTCTAATCTGTATTTGTCTCGTGAAGTTATTAGTGTTTTCCGGGGAAACCGCGTATCAGGAACAATTGAAAATCATGCATTTTCTGTCAAGAAATATGCGGAAGTTCTGAAAAATTTATGAACTCAGGGGGGCGATACAATGAGGAGCTTCCCTGTAAAACATCCCGGACAGCACCTCTTTTCCTGTGGAGAGGTATTTCCCTATAGTCGCATTGAAAAGGCCCCGGGAGAAATATCTCCAGCGGGGCCTTTATTTTGTATGTAACCTTTTATAAATTAAATCTCCATGACAAAAAATTTGTCGTATTCAATGCCATTAAGCCAGTAAAGACCTGTGGGCTCGGAATTGTTTACATCGCCCGTTATATCAAGGAACATGACAGTGCCTTCCTCAGTACCGTCGGAGATCCAGAGCTCTGCGCCGTTTGTGCCATCGGTTGCCTGAAAAAAGAGCCGGTTGTTCATGACCGCAAAATTAATGGGAGAGCCATTACCGGCATCTGCATAGATATCCTTGACTCTGAAGGTGCCTGCCTCGGTGCCGTCGGACACATAGAGTTCAAAACCGGTCGATCCGTCCGTGGCATGGAAATACATTTTATTGTTCATAACGGTCATTTGAGCGGGAGAGCTGTGGCCGGTATCATTGATGTCTTTAACCATCTTTGTTCCGGCTTCGGTACCATCGGAGGTCCACAGCTCGATGTCGTTTGTACCGTCATCGGCTTTCAGGAAGAGTTTGCCGTTCATTTCGATCAGCGAAGAGGGAGCGCTGCTTCCTCCCGTATTGATATCTTTAACCATATGAGTTCCGGCTCCGGTTCCGTCGGAGACCCAGAGCTCTGTCCCATTTGTGTCATCAGTGGCGGTGAAATATATTTTCCCATTGATTGCTGTGAGTTCGCTGGGACCGCTGCTTCCTGCCGTGCTGATGTCTTTTACCATCTCTGTACCGGACTCAGTGCCGTCGGAAGTCCAGAGTTCTATGCCATTGGTGCCGTCATTGGCCCGGAAATAGAGCTTATTGTTCATAACCGCAAAGATATTGGGAGTGCCTTCTCCGGCATTGGGGTTGATGTCTTTGACTATCTGTGTGCCGGCCCCGGTGCCGTCGGAAACCCAGAGCTCGTATCCATGCGTCCCATCAGTTGCCTGAAAATAGAGCCTGTTGTTCATGACGATAAAATCCCTTGGATCACTGGTCCCGCCAGTATTGATGTCCTTTACTATAGTTGTACCTGTTTCTGTTCCGTCGGATACCCAGAGTTCCAATCCGTTGACGCCGTCATCGGCCTGGAAGTATATTTTGCCGTTCATTGCCGTCAGATAAGAGGGGTAGCTGTCTCCTGTCGTATTAATATCCTTAACCATGGTTGTGCCCGCTTCGGTTCCGTCGGAGACCCAGAGTTCGGTTCCGTTCGTATCGTCATAAGCGGAGAAATAGACCTTTCCACCCATGGCTGCAAAATATTGCGGGTCGCTGTCTCCTGCCGCGCTGATATTCTTAACCATGGTTGTACCCGCTTCTGTTCCGTCGGAGACCCAGAGTTCTATCCCGTTAACGCCGTCATCGGCGGTGAAATAGAATGCATAATCATGCTGGTCTGAGGAATTACTTCCACAGGCCGTCTGAAGGGTGATAAGCGTCGCAGCCATAAGCAGAGGCAGGATAAGCCGGCCCATTCCTGTAAGTTTCATGCGATATCCTCCATGAGATAAAATAATATTTAAAACTAGTATCGTTTCGTTTTTCAAAGGCCGAAACAGACCTTTGTACATTAATAATATTCCCATATAGAGAATATTATTAATGTACATAACAAATACTATTAATCTTTGACATGGTGTCAATATCAATTTACTCTTTATTCGGACCTTTTATGATATAGAATTCTTGCGGAGGGGTATTCTTTGACGGTATGTGAAATATGCTCTGCCCCATACCTGCATGGAGGCATTCATTTATGGCAGGAGAATGTAGCTCTGATTCATTGTATGGTGATAAAAAAGAATTTACATATCACATTCATGCTGGAAAATGATTCCTCCCGATGAGGACAACATCATGATCACCCTGAACCGCATATACAAGCTGCTCATAAAACGCTACGGCCCCCAGGGCTGGTGGCCCCTCCTTGACGACGTGACACATCACAGCCGCTATGACGGCATTATTCCCGGCTCGGACAATCATATCTTCGAAATCATCACCGGCGCCATTCTCACGCAGAACGTGGCCTGGACCAATGTTGACCGGGCCCTGCGCATCCTGAAGGAACAGGAGCTCCTGGAGCCCCGGGCCATGCATGAACGCCCCCTTGAAGAGCTGGCGCCGCTTATACGCAGTACCGGCTACTACAATCAGAAGGCTATCAAGCTGAAGCATATGCTGGAGTGGATGAAGGGCATTGACTTTAATCTTGAAAAGCTGAAGGGCGAGGATATGAGCGTGTTACGGAATGAGCTCCTTACCATAAAAGGCGTGGGGCCCGAGACGGCCGATTCCATCCTGCTCTATGCCCTGTCCCTGAAGACCTTTGTGGTGGACGCTTATACGCGGCGGATACTTTCCCGCATGGGCATTATTGAAGGAAGAGAGACCTATGAGGAAATCCGTTCCCTGTTCCATGAAAAGTTCCGGGGCGACGTTCATGAGTACAAGGAATATCACGCCCTCATCGTGGAGCACGGGAAAAATGTCTGCAAAAAAAAGCCCGACTGCTCAGTGTGTGTCCTGGCGAAGCAGTGTTCCCGGCATTACTGAAGCGGTTTCGATTTAGTGTGAAGTAAACGCGGTCTTATTCACAGACCTGAACCGGCGCCAGGCCGTCGCCGAAGGCACCGGCATTGCAGTACTGTGCTTCAACGGCGACAATCCCTTCTTGGGAAATATATCCCCACTTATTATTGATTCCCCGGTAGAGATGCATTCCTTCCGCGGGAGGGGCCAGCCAGCCGATATCACCGCCGCTGAAGGGTTCTCCCGTTATGGTAATATAGTGAGTAATGCCGCCCTTTACGGATCGCAGACATTTCGGGCTCAGCATCTCCAGGGAATCGTAGACCGGGGAGAGGACCATTTTGCCGTCGCGGTCGATGAGGCCCGTCTTTCCCGACAATGTCACGGTGGTGCGCCCGAATTTGAAGGTCGCGGCGAACTCATACTTCGCCGGAATGACCAGGGAACCCGACTCGTCGAAGTATCCCCACCGCCGGTTGATCTGCACCGATGCCCGTCCCTCGGAGTATGGCCCCAGGGCCCGGTACTTCGGCGGGATTACCCATTTTCCCGTGGTGTCGATGATGCCGCGCATGCCGTTGACTTTCACCAGGGAGTATCCGCCGCTGAAGGGATTGGCCTCCTGGAAAGGGCCCTTGATGGCGATGGCGCCGCTTTTGTCGATGAAGGCGTATCCCTGGACCAGAGTTATGGGAGCCCGTCCGTTAAAGAAGGGCCCGCCCCAGGACAGAGTCGGCTGTATCACGATGCTGCCGGTTGTGTCCACGTAGCCGGTTTTACCGTTATCCCTGAAGGCTGCCAGACCGTCGGAGAAAAAAAGGATGTCTTCAAAGCCGCGGCTGCCAAGCTGTTCTCCTCTCGTGTTGATAAGGAGCCATTCTTTGCCGCCGAAGAGGCGCACCGAGGCAACACCGTGTTTGAAGGGCATCACCTGTCCGTACCGGGCCGGGATCACCAGTGCGCCTGATGTATCTATGAAACCGATCCCGTCGGCCGTTTTAACCTGGGCCCTTCCATCGGAAAAGGTCGTCGCATAGTCGAACCGCGGCGCGATGACCATGGTTCCGCTGCTGTTAATGTATCCCCACTTTCCCGGTCCTGCCGCCAGTACGGGCAGTATTAATGGGATAAGCAATAAAAGGGACGCCGTCATGAGTACGCTGATTTTTGAAAATGATGATGCCCCGGTCTCTGATATATCTCTCTTCATGGAATTATCTCCCGGTGTATGGAATGATGGAATGTCTGTCTCATGACAGAAAATCAGGTTAGCATATTTTGTGATCCAGGTCAAGGCTCTATTCTCATTATTTTTCCAGATCCCGGCTCCGGAAAAAATCAAGGGACCATGTGTGCCGGTATTCATCGTGGCGGAGGATATACGTGTCGCTCCTGTCATCTCTCACCTTGAAATAGCGGTAATCGGGGCCGTGCCATGAGTCCAGTATCTCCTGTATGATATGCTCGCGGTTATCCATGGAGAAGCTCAGGGGCCGTTCCTCGCCGCGATAACCGGCATGGCAGGTGACCGTGATATTCATTTTCTTATCCCTTTCGAAACTCCAGGCCCTCCAGGTCCGCGGGAATATCCTCGTCAGTGAGCGTGCAGAGTATCTCGTCCGTGAGGGGCGCGATATTCACGATGCGGTTGGCCTGGCGCTCCACCATTTTTTCGAAGAGATTCCGCACCAGGCGGCCGTTGCCGAAGGACCTGGTTTTGTTGGCATGGCTTTCCGTCAGAAGGGTCAGCATCTTTTCCCGTCCTTTTTCAGAAACCGTGTAAGCGCCGTTCTTGACGAAAATATCGAATATCCGTATGAGCTCTTCCGGTGAATAGTGGTCAAAGTAGAAATAACGGCTGAAGCGCGATTTCAGCCCCGGGTTCGATTCAAGGAAGGTTTCCATCTCGTCGGGATATCCCGCGACGATAACGGCGAAGCGTTCCCGGTAGTCCTCCATGCGTTTCAGTATGGTGTCGATGGCCTCCTGGCCGAAATCCTTCTCGCCGGAACGGGAGCTTAATGCATAAGCCTCGTCTATGAAGAGGATGCCGTCCAGGGCCTTCTGCACGGCCTCGTCGGTCTTTGTGGCGGTCTGGCCCACGTATCCGGCCACGAGCCCGGCCCGGTCCGTTTCAACCAGGTGTCCCTTCTCCAGGAGTCCCAGGGCCCGGTACACCTTGCCCAGTATGCGGGCGATGGTGGTCTTTCCCGTTCCGGGGGGGCCGTAGAACACGGCGTGGAGTGACAGGGGAGTCGTGGGAAGCTTCCGCTCCTCACGGGCCTTCTGGACCTTAACGAGGTTGATAAAGGTCTGGATCTCCTCCTTGATGTTTTTCATGCCTACGAGTTTATCTATTTTTGCCATGACCTCTTCCAGGGTTTCCTCTTCCGGCTCTTCCGGGGCTGTCTCACCGGCGACGGTCGTGGACCGGACAATGAGGCCTGTTATCTGCCTGAGCCGTTCTTCCTCTTTACTGTCGACGGTGCCGTCGGCCTTCATCATGCACTGGGCGAAGTTTTTATATGCCGCCGAAATGGAATCGGCGTGGAGCGTACCGTTGGCAAGATCATACTTCTTGAGATCCTGAAGAGACGTGAGGATATCGCCAACGAGTTTTATATCCTGCTCCTTCATGTAGGCCGCCAGTTCCTGCCAGATGCCTGCCAGTTCCTCCGTGAGGTGGCGCGGGAAGGTGTCGCCCTTAAAGGCCTCTTCCCGGACACGGTCCGCTTTTTTCGAGGCGCCGGGACTGAGATATATGAAGAGCAGGGAGATGAAATACATCTCGTTGTCTCCCAGGGCCCCGTCAACCACGCCGGCCAGTGAAGAGAGAATTATTATATCATGGAGGATGGCTTTTTCAAGGGCGCGGTCATCTATGTCGTCAATAACGGCATGAATGATTTCACCGGTCTTTTTCGCTTCGAGATAAAGAAAATCCTTCATGTCCTCTTTCATGGCATCTCCGCTTTTACTCTCATTGTTTTTAGCGGCAAAGAGGGACAGGGCCTGGTCGATTTCCCGTATGGTACTTTCGATGGTACCGCGGCGGGCCTCACCCGATACGGTTTTGATTTCCGGCGCCGCGCCGATACGGGACATGAAGGCATCGGTTCTGGCCGCCGATGCCGGTGTTTTAAAGGTGATGGTTTTCGCGGGAAGGGCCAGGGTCAGGGCCGTTGACGAACCGGTTTTTCCCCGCGAGATATCCCTGATGTCGCCGTGATCTATTATTTCAATAGAGTTGTCCCTGTCCTCGTTTCCGATGCAGATGAGCCGACGGTCCGTGGCAAAAAGGACGCACGAGACGTCCTTCCCCGGGGCGTCCCTGTCACAGTAGATGCCGTCGATGACGTCGCCGACGGGCTCATCATCCCGCAGGATTTTTTTCAGGGCGGCAAGGACGCGTTTCTGGTTGTGAATGAAATGCCAGTTCTCGATTTTCCCCAGGTCCTCTTCTGTTTTCCGTGACGTCATGGCATCTCTCCCTCTTTGCGGTAATTGCGCGCCTTCAGTGATACATCTCAAATGATCTTATCCCGATTCATGGTGAGAGGTATCTGCCTTACGGTTTTTCGTATAATAAATGGTATGCGTTGTCAAGATGTTATTTGTACAGGGAGGGGTTCCTGAATGTCCCGGCTGTTATTGTTGTTTTGCGGAAATGTTTATTATTCGGTACAGCATGTGCAAGCGAGATTCCGTACAGGTAAAAAAATCCTTGCATGCCTGGAGTTTTTCGTCTATAATTATTATTTCAGGTATGTCAGCAGTTTCCGATGCTTCAGTATTGCTCAATACAGGTATGCGATATTTTATCTCATGGACCGGTTGCCCTTTATGAAAATTTCCGGGGATTGAGAAGAGATTCAATATGTCGGTCGTTTCTTTTAACACAGTTCAAGGTAGTATGAAATGATCAGGACTACCCGTTTGTCTGAACGGGTACGCGGCAATACCGGCTGAGGAAAAAATATGGCAATCCCTGTAAATATTCTGATTCTTGATGATTCCTCCGCTCTCGTGGAAATTCTTGAACACGAACCGGCATTAAACCATATCGTGTTCACAAGTCATGTAGTTGATAATAAAAATGAGTATAATACATACCTGGAGAATCAGGAGCCGGATATAATACTTGCCGATTTTGATCTTCCATCTTTTGACGGCTTTGAGGCCCTGTCAATGGCCCGCGGGTTTAATGCGAATGTCCCATTCATCATTGTTTCAGGGAACCTGCGTGGTGATCCCGAGATGGAGGCCATGCGGGGGGGAGCGACGGATTGTATTCATAAGGACTGTCTTGCAAGACTGGGCCCTGTTGTGAACAGGGCCATCGTCGAAAACAGGAACAGGAAGACGCTCGAATCCCTTGAAGGCCTTGTTGAGGATGCTGCTGAACGCAGCCTTGCTGAGGAACGTATTCGAAAAATAAACAGTGAGTACGAATTGATCTTCAATTCCATTGTAAGCGTCATTATCGGCGTTTCCCGCGGGGATGTTATCACTCACTGGAACCCCTACGCGGAGGAACTTTTCGGGATATCCGCCGGTGATATTGTGGGCCATGTTTTTTCAGAATTAGGACTTGATTGGTCCTGGGAACGAGTGTACATGGCCATTGCCGATTGTGTCGTAACGGAGGAGCCCGTTCGTCTTGATGATTTGTCATTTAACCGAAGAGACGGCAAAACAATTATTCTTGGTCTTACAATCAATCCGCTCAAGCGGAGCGCCAATGAAGATATTGAGGGCTTCATCATTCTTGGAAGGGATTTAACGCAGAGACGTTTTCTTGAGGCCCAGCTTATACAGGCACGCAAGCTTGAGGCTGTCGGACAACTGGCTTCGGGAGTGGCCCATGAGATCAATACCCCGATTCAGTATGTCGGGGATAATCTTAATTTCGTCCGGGACTCCTTTTTAAAACTGGGCGTCATGAAGGAAGTGATGGATTGGTGCTTCGGTCAGATCGAGAGCGGGTCGAAAACCGGCAACATCCTCGGGAAATACCTGGGTGATGAATCCAAAGAAGAGGTCAATTATCTGATGAGCGAAATCCCTGCGGCCATTGACGAGGCGCTGGAAGGCGTAGAGCGCGTGGCAAAGATCGTACGGTCCATGAAACAGTTTTCCCATCCAAGCCAGGAGGAGAAAAGGCCCGCCGATATAAACAGGGCCATCGGGAGCACGGTGATTATCTCCCGTAATGAATGGAAGTACGTGGCTGAAGTGGAGGAGCAGTATGATCCCGATCTGCCTCCTGTTCCCTGCTTCGAGGCGGAGCTTAACCAGGTTATTTTAAATATTATCATGAATGCCGTTGACGCTATCAAGGATGCCGTGGAAGCGGGGCTCATTCAGAAGGGCCTTATCGGCATAGCCACGCGCAGGAACGATCGCTGGGTGGAGATAGAGATTTCCGATAACGGAACAGGCATACCGGAGGATCTCCAGGGTAGAATTTTTGATCCTTTTTTTACCACGAAGGATGTGGGAAAAGGGACAGGGCAGGGACTGGCCATATCCTACTCGATAATTAACCAGAAGCATTCGGGTTTATTGTCATTTTCTTCAACTCCCGGCAGGGGAACAAAGTTCTTCATAAGTCTTCCCCTTGAAGATACATGACGGCAGCGCGGAGAAAATTATGAAAAAGAGAATAGTATTTCTTGATGATGATATTAAATTTTTAAACGGAATAAAAAGAGTTTTCAGGGATATGGGGGAATGGGACATCATAACCTGTTTGAAGGCGGAGAAAGTTTTTCAGGAACTGGCAGAGGGTCATGTGGATGTTGTTGTCTCTGATTACCGGATGCCGGAAGTTGACGGACTTACCGTTCTCGGGCGGATAAAAACGGAGTATCCCTCCGTTCACAGAGTACTTCTTTCCGGCCAGGTTTCAGACGCGGTGTATAATGAATCCCTGGCCGTGGCAGAACGATATCTTGAAAAACCCTGTGATGCGGAAATGATTTATAACGTTATTAATGAACTGATGGGCGGATAAACAGCCAAAGAGAGGTGGATATGAGCGAGGGTAAAATACTCGTTGTCGACGATGAAGTGAATATTTTAACGGGCATACGAAGACAGTTGAAGGGCGTCTACGATCTCACTACTGCGGAATCGGGGAAGGAGGCGCTTACTATTTTATCAAGGGATAAAAAATTTCTTGTCATCATCTCTGATTACATGATGCCCCAGATGAATGGTGCCCAGTTTCTCGCTAAAGCGCGGGAGGTAAGTCCCGATTCCGTCAGGATCATGCTGACGGGTCAGGCTGACATGGAGGCGGTCATCAATGTTGTCAATGAGGGGAATATATTCCGATTTCTCACCAAGCCATGCCCGCCGGAGATACTGCAGAAGAATATCAATGACGGCATTGAACAGTACAGGCTGAAAACCGTTGAAAAGGACCTGCTTACGCGGACGCTCAGCGGCGCCTTACAGGTGATCACCGACATGCTTGTCCTGGTTCAGCCCCAGGCATTCAACAAAAGCATGAGGGTCAAGGAGATTGTGCATAAGATACTTCTTCAGCTCCCTGTTGAAAATTCCTGGCAGATCGAAGTGGCGGCCACGCTATCCCAGATCGGGTGTGTCACGGTACCCGATTCCATTCTTGAAAAGGTATATGGAAATGTAGAGGTTCCTTTTGAAGACAGCATCATGTACCAGCTTCATTCAAAAACAAGCAGCGACCTGATCGTCAAAATTCCACGGCTGGAGAAGGTGGCCGAGATCATCGCTTATCAGCAAAAGAATTACGACGGTTCCGGATTTCCCGCTGTTTCCCTTGCTGGTGAAGAGATTCCCTTTGGTGCGAGAATGCTCAAAATCGTTCTCGATTACGACACTCTCGATCAGATGGATATGAATCCTGACAAAATCATGGAAACACTGAACAGCCGCGAAGGACTGTATGATGCAAAAATTCTTGCCGTACTCAATAAAGTGATCCGTTCCAAGGATGAAAAGAAAAGATATATTCTCCAGAAGAAGATGGTCGCCGAATTGGATGAAAGTATGTACCTGGCGGAAAACGTTGTTTCCGCTTCAGGCATTACTATCGGTGAGAAAAAACAGCGTATTACAAAAACGCTGATTACCGCTTTCAGAAATTATGCCAGCAACAGGGAGATAAAAGAACCTGTCAATGTCCTCGTTATTACAGATTGAATCCTGTGATGATGCCCGGGCGTCGGGCAGAATTGAATAATTTTGCCATGTGATGACGGTTTTTAAGCGGGATTTTAATGAAATTTAAAACCATCTCTATATCCGCACAGTATTCAAAATGGAAGAGTATGAACGGAGCATCTACGGAGCATCTACGGAGCAAGAACGGAGCAAGAACGGAGCAAGAACGGAGCATGGACCGAGCAAAAAAACCGTTGTATGGTTGCCGCGGTTTTTTTTAAGATGCCCGGAAAATATTTTTAACCGCCGCGTGCGGAATTCGTATATATTTACAGAGGTGCCTTTGGGCATGACGGGATGATGCGGCCGGGCGTGTCAATCCAGCACTTTTTTTACTGCCTCAGCAAGCTCTTCGGCCGTATAGGGCTTCTGGATGAATCCCCTGACGCCCTTTTGTCGGGCCGAATTGATTCTTTCATCTTCGGCAAAGCCGGAACTGAGGAGTACCCTGACCGACTCGTCAATGGCCAGGAGTTTTTCGAAAATATCCAGGCCCGACAATCCCGGCATGGACATATCCAGCAGGACCGCGCTGATATTTCCGTGGTTCTCCTGAAAATATTCTACCCCCATCGCGCCGATCTCCCTGCTGACTACCGTGTATCCGCAGGCTTTCAGTATTCCCTCGGCGACGCGGATAATGGCCTTTTCATCATCGATGATGAGGATGGTCCCTTCGCCCTTCTGCAGTTCCCTTTCCGGCATGGAAGTTTCGGCTTTACCTGTTTCATCGGTAAGATGAGGCAGATACACGGTAAAGGCCGTTCCCGCGTCCTTCTCTGAATAAACGTTGATGAATCCGTTGTGTTGCTGAACAATGCTGTAGACCATGGAAAGCCCCAGGCCGCTGCCCACTTCTTTTTTCTTGGTAGTGAAAAAAGGCTCGAAGATTCTTCTTTGCACACTGTCGTCCATGCCCACTCCCGTGTCCCTGATCATGATTTTCAGGTACCGCATGTCGGGTTTTGCGCCGGGATTGAGCCGGTAAAAATACTCGTCGCTTTTGAGTTCATCAATGGTCACCGTCAGGGTCCCCCCTTCTTTCTCCCTGTCGCTTCGCATGATCGTCATGGCATGGGAGGCGTTTACACAGAGATTGAGGAAGACCTGCTCAAGCTGCGTGGGGTCCGCCAGGGTCTGCAAAGGCTTGTCAGGAAGCCTGAAATCGAGATTGATACTCTTGGGGAAGCTGTTGCGGCAGATGGTGAGCACATGTTTCAGCGAGAGTACCGCGTCAACGGGCGCCATCTGTATTTCATGACGCCGTGATATGGTCAGGAGCTGCTTGATCATGTCAGCCGCGCGGGTCGAAGCGTCCTGCGCCGTTTTGATGTATTCGTTTACTGTCTCAGGTTGCGACAGGGACTCCTTGTTGAGAATTATTTTCAGGATGCTCATGCTGCCCATTATCCCCGCCAGCATGTTGTTGAAATCGTGGGCTAATCCACTGGCCAGTGTGCCTATGGCTTCCATTTTCTGCGCGTGGATGAGCTGGGCCTGTATTTTCTCTTTTTCCTCCTGGGATATTTTTTGTTCTGTAATATCCTGGTTGATCCCGAATACCCGGAATGTTCCGCCGTTTCCATTGGGCGCTGTTTCAGCCAGGGAAACCAGGTAACGCGTCTCTCCCGTATCCTTTTTATGGATGCGGAATTCAACACGGTAGGGTTTCCCGTCTTTCAACACCTGAGCAAACTTTTTATCCACGATGGCCCTGTCTTCCGTATATATGAGGCGGCTGATTTCTTCCAGGCTGGGAATATAATCGGGAGGAAGGCCGAAGAGTTTCAGGCCTTCCTCGGAGGAGATGAAGTGTCTTGTGGTGGTATCAAACTCCCAGTTGCCCACATGGGATATTTCCTGACTCTTCTTCAGTTTTTTCAGTGTGTCTTCCAGGGCCCGCTCTGCATTTTTCCGATCCGTTATATCGTGAATGGTGAATTGCAGCAGAGATTGACCCCTGAAGGTGAAGAGCATGAGATTGACTAAACCGTCCCATTGCTCACCGTCGGGCCGCTGATGAAGCCACTCAAAGGTCTGGATGCCGTGCCTGGTGGCGTCGCGAATCCGGTCACGTCCCGCCGTGAGTGAATCAGTGCCGTCGTACTGAAAAGGTGCAGAGACATCAAAGGGTGTTTTCCCGATCACCTCCTCTCTCGATGCGAGCCGGTAGATCTTTACGGCCGCATCATTACAGTCCAAGTAGAGACCTGTTTTCGGATCGACGACGACTATGGGAATGCGGGAGTCGGTGAATAGAATCTTGTTGTACTCCTCGCTTTCCCTGAGACTTTCTTCGGCTCTTTTTCTTTCGGATATATTGCGGACAATGGCCTGCAGAAAAGAAGCACCGCCCAGTTCAAACCTGTTCAGGCTCACTTCCGCGTCGAACGGCGTCCGGTCAAGTTTCAAGTGTCTCCATTCGAAAGACTGTGGATGTCCCGCCATCGCGAGATCAATTTTTTCCCGTGCGGCCATGCCCGAGGGTTGTCCGTCGGGCTGAATCTCCGGAGAGAATTCATGAGGGGACCGGCCGATGATGTCATTTCTTTCACAGCCGAATATCTCCAGTGTTTTTAAATTGCAGTCGAGAAAACAGAATTCATCCATGATGAAAATGGCATCGCCTGCCGATTCAAAGAGAGTCTTGAATTTCAATTCGCTGTCAAAAAGCAGTTTCTGGCTGTCCAGGAGTTCTCGGTTCTGGGCCTCGAATTCTTCGTTTGTTGCTTCTAGTTCTTCGATGGTTGCGGTGAGTTCTTCGTTGGTCGCCGTCAATTCATCATTCTGCTTCCTTTCATTCTCCTCGATCTGTTTCGACAGAATGCCCGATTGGATGACGTCATTGGAAAGAAGCAGACTCATCATGATAATGAGGGCCACGAAACCGGTTTCTCCCAGAAATATCCAGTTCAATCCTAAGTTAAAAACCAGGATATCATTGATAACTCCCGCCAGTACGACGGTAATGCAGGCTGACAGGAACAATGCCCGTCTGTTGTCACCGCGTTGATGCAATTTCCAGGCACCGCGGTAAACGAGAATATAGACTGATAAAATAAGCACCTGGTACAGATAATTCCATATACTGGCGTCGGACTGAAGTATGGAAAGCTGCTCTCCCCAGGGGAGTACATGAATAGAGATGCCGAGTATGCGTGAATAAATGAGCTCAGGTTCAATGTGCCGGGCAAGGATGAAGATAATGAAGGAGGCGCATATCGGAAAGAGTATGCGCCTGCTCAGGCCCGTGTATATGACGCAAAACCAGACGAGACCGATATGGAAAAGCGCCGTGCCATACATCTGTACCTGTACAATGTCCTTATAACGTTCAACAGAGTAACAGTCATAGAGCTGGATATTGCAGAAGATGTAGAGTGAAACACCGAAACTGAGGACGGCATAGGGAAGATGCTTTGTATCTCCACGCACTTTAATGGCAAGATAGAGGTGATGAAGAAACTGAAAAAAGCTTATTCCCATGAGGCAACTGAGGAAGATAGTATAGGGCGTAATCATACCGCATATCCTTTCATATGTGAGCGTGGGTCATGAAGGATATCCTTCTCCCGGTGAGTTTTCACAATGGAAAAATGGGAACATCGCAAAAGACTGGTTTCTCCTTTTGATTGAAATAGATTTCAACGCTTATAGTATATGCCTTGCAGGTATGTATTTGCAAGAAAAATTTTATTGCGCACTGTCCGGCCTCTCCGCGATAGTTCCCTTCTAAAAGTTCTAAAAAACCGATGATTCAATAAAATAATTGTACATTTTCCATGTTTATAGCATTATTGTTATTTTCAGGAACGACAGCGGGAAAGCTCCATAGAATGAAAGTTACCGATGAGCATGAGATCCATGAAGAGTTTCTTTGACCGGGACCGTATTATCTATTTTCTTCGTGATGCCGATGCCGGGGAAAGGCGGATGCTGTACGCCACAGCTGACACGGTGAGACGTGAATGCGTCGGTGATGGAATTCATCTCAGGGCCCTTCTCAATATCTCCAATTGCTGTGACAGGGCATGTCTCTACTGCGGCCTTCGCGCCGGGAATAAAAATATTACCAGGTACCGTCTTGACCGGAAACAGATCGTGGACGCGGCGGGCCGGGCGGCCCGGGAAGGATACGGAACGGTCGTTATGCAGTCCGGCGAAGATCCCGTACTCACGCCGGAATTCATCTCCTCTATTATCAGGGAAATAGTGTCACGCCATGATATGGCCGTGACACTTTCGCTGGGAGAGAGGCCCCGGGAAGTGCTCCGGCAGTGGTACGACGACGGTGCTTCACGATATCTTCTGAAACACGAGACTTCGGACCTGGTATTGTACGGCCGGCTCCATCCAGGCATGAGTTTCACCGCGCGCATGGAAATGCTCTCATCCCTGAAGGAGATTGGGTATCAGGCCGGTTCCGGTGTCATGATAGGCCTGCCCGGCCAGACCTGGGAATCCCTGGCCGGAGATATCATGCTGTTCCGCGATCTTGATGTCGATATGATCGGATGCGGGCCTTATATCGCCAATCCACATACCCCCCTGGGAGGTACTTCGAAGAAGGACGGGAACCAGGTTTCAGCCGATGAACAGACCGTGCTTACCGTTACCGCCCTGAACAGGCTTGTAACCGGGGATACGCATATAGCCGCGACCACGGCAACGAAAACTCTTTATTCCGGGGGAGGACTGTACAGGGCGCTTCGTTCCGGTGCCAACGTGGTCATGCCCGATGTGACACCCTCTCCGTTCAGGGATCAGTATCTTATTTATCCCGGGAAGGAGCCCGTGGACGGGATCGCCGGGGCAGCGGAACTGCGGGCCGAACTGAAAAAACAGACTGGTCTGGAAATAGCCGGCGGCCGCGGCGACAGGGTCCGCTGTCATTCTTGATGGAGGGGGAGGTGAATGGTGAAGGTGGTGCCCACGTTCAGGGTGCTTTTAACCTCGATGCGTCCCTGGTGCCTTTCAATGATTCCGTAGGTCACGGCCAGGCCCAGGCCCGTGCCCTTGTCCTCCTGCTTCGTCGTGAAGAAGGGGTCGAATATCCTCGCCAGGTTCTCTTCGGAAATCCCTATTCCCGTATCGGAAACAATGATGACAATCTCCTGCGTCGATGAGTGAAAACGCGTCGTGATAGTGAGAACTCCGCCGTCAGGCATGGCATGGGCCGCGTTTTCAGCCAGGTTGTTGAATACCGACCGCATCTGGTTTATGTCCAGGTATATGTCGGGGATATTTTCGGCCAGGCCGGTCCTGATCTCCACGTCCTTGAATGTCATGTGGTGCTCGAATATTTTTATGGAGCCGGTAATGATACTGTTGATATTCACCAGCTCTTTTTCCAACTTTGATTCGCGGGCGAATTCCAGGATGCCCCGAACGATGTTCCGGCAGCGCATCGTTTCATTCACGATCGTTTTGAGGTCGTCGGAATATTCCGTGTCCTTCAGGTCTTCCATGAGCAGGCTGCCGAAGGTGAGGACGCCCGTGAGGGGATTATTTATCTCATGGGCGATTCCCGAGGCCATTCGGCCCAGTGACGCGAGCTTTTCCGACTGGACCAGGGCTTTTTTAGCATTGACAATCTGTTCATAAGAATTTGACAGCTTCAACGCCGTATTCCGCAGGCTCTCTATGGTGAAGGGAAGGCACATCTCGCTCTCGGCAAGGCCGCGGTGAATAGCTATGGCATGTTCTATGCACGTGTCGTATCCGCAGGCCCCGCAGTTCAGTTCATCCTCGGGCCCGTATTTACCTTTGCTGCGGAGGATATCCTTCAATTCATCGCGTGTCGGTTCGGGCAGGCGGCAGTCGTTGTTCTGGAAGGAAGCGGTCAGATCAAGGTTCGTCATCGCGTCCATGTTATCCTGCCACTGCGCCAGGTCGCATTTTTCATAACGCTTTTTGGCGTAGGCGCTCACGTAGCCGCGCCTGCTGAACTGGGCCATTTCCGAGGTCATGCCCGATCCCATGATGCACCCGTTGCAGCAGAGAAGCTCGAGCAGGCGCACATCGTTGGGTACTGTCTCGAATTCCCTGATGGCCTGAATGATCTGCTTGGTGCCGCTCGTGGCCACGATATCATTGATCATGAGGTCTTCCTGCAGCCCGGCGGACTGGAGCATGCCGCGTCCTATGGGATACAGGGCGCCCATACCCGGATGGGGCGGGTCAAAATCCGACGGTTCGACGTCTTCCGGTTCGATCTTCCGCGCCTTCAGCATGGTGCGCAGTTCCGAGAAAGTGAGCACCTGGGATATCTGGGGACTGATTTCGTCCCTGAGAGCCTCATCCTTCTTCGCAAGGCAGGGACCGATGAACACGATGTTAAAATCATCGCCATACTGCATTTTCAGGGCCCGCGCGCAGGCTGCCATGGGAGACACGATCGGTGCCAGGTTCTTTACCAGGGCGGGATGATATTTTTCTATGTAGAAAACAATGGCCGGACAGGTCGTGGCTATATACTGCTTTCCGGGATTGGAATCAAAGAGCCGGTTATATTCGCGGGAAATCAGGTCCGCTCCGAAGGCGACCTCGTTGACCATGTGGAAACCCAGGGCGCGGATCATCGCTACAACGAGCTTGTAATGGACCGGTCCGAATTCTGCAGGGAAGCTGGGCGCGATGATTGCCGCCACCTTTTTGCCCGAGGAGAGCAGTGACTCCACCATTTCGATGGAACTGCGGATCTGCTTCGCGTTCTGGGTGCAGACCCGGACACAGTTCCCGCAGCCGATGCATCGTTCATTGATGACCTCGGCCTGGCCCCCCGAGATGCGGATGGCCTTGGCCGGGCATTCGCGGACACAGGAGTAACAGGTGCGGCATTGTTCTTTGATGGTGCGGACAAGAGGTTCTCTGTCGGTATTTTTCATAAATAACCTGTCAGCGGTCAATTAAAGCCATACAATTTCCGTAAGTCCCATGTCAAGGATTTAATCCGCTTCTTCTCTCGCCGTAAGGCGGGATTCATAAGATACCCACGGTGTATTTTTCAAAATCTCCCTTGAGCCGGGCAAAGAGAATGGAAAAACCGGTGAGGGGGATATCATCGGGGATGGATGCTGGTGTGTCTATGAAGGCCTGGTTGAGTTTAAAAATATGACTATTTGCAGAATATTTTCTTGACAATTAACATCGATTGTGTAATATAATTAATATATTTAATTCATGCATTTTCATGTAACCTGCAGCGTTGATGTAATACTTATGAATATGTTTTTCAGAATTTTTTCCTGTCAAACCGGATTTACTTTCAAAAAAAATGTTCTCCATGCGTAATTTATGGTATGGGCACCTCGAAAGATATGGTTTTTCGTTAACAATAAAATAGGAAACCATTATTTTCCAAAAAATTATTTTTTATAGAGGTCCCCTTATTGCTGTCTTTACATTCCATGAGAAACATTATAATTAAATGCAGACAATGAATATTGAGGATATTCACAGGAGGACCACCTGATGTCCCGAAAAGGATCAATCGAATTGAAAGAATGGCAGGTGCTGGAAAATCATTTCCAGTCAATGAAGGATGTGCATATGCGCGACCTGTTCCGGCAGAATCCTTCCCGTGCCGGGGAATTCACTGTTCTTGCCGGGGATATTTATTTCGATTATTCAAAGAACAGGATCAACGGTGAGACGATGACACTGCTTCTCGACCTGGCCCGGGCCGTTGAACTCGATAAAGAGATAGAGGCCATGTTTTCCGGTAAGAAAATAAATGAAACGGAAAACCGCGCCGTTCTCCATGTGGCCCTCCGGAACCTGTCGCGCGATCCAATTCTGGTCGACGATAAAGACGTCATGCCCGGTATCTTTTCTGTCCTGGAAAGAATGAAAATCCTGTCGGATAAAATACGCCGGGAGCAGTGGAAGGGGTTCAGCGGCCGGTCCGTGAAGAATATCGTGAATATCGGCATCGGCGGTTCCGACCTGGGGCCTGTTATGGTGACCGAAGCGCTGAAGCATTATGCCATTGATGGATTCAATTTTTATTTTGTATCAAATATCGATGACGCCCATATCGCCGAAACTCTGAAGAAATGTGATCCGCAGGATACCCTGTTTATTATAGCGTCAAAAACTTTCACCACACAGGAAACCATGACGAACGCGGAAACGGCGAAGAAATGGTTCCTGGCCGGGGGCGGCGGCAGCGGCGATATCGCCAGGCATTTCATAGCACTGTCCACCAACAGGGATGCCGTGGTGGATTTCGGCATTGATGAAGAGAACATGTTTGAATTCTGGGACTGGGTTGGCGGCCGGTACTCGCTCACGTCGGCCATTGGTCTGCCCGTTATGATAGCCGTGGGATATGACAATTTCATGGAACTGCTGGGCGGGTTCCACCGGATCGACAGGCATTTCAGGGATACACCCTTTGATAAAAACATACCGGTGATCATGGCGCTCCTGGGAATATGGTACAACAATTTTTTCCGTTGCGAAACCCATGCCATTCTTCCCTACGAGCAGTATCTGCATCGTTTCCCCGCCTATTTTCAGCAGGGGGATATGGAGTCCAACGGCAAGTACATCGATCGGCAGGGAAACCGGGTGAATTATCCGACGGGCCCCATTATCTGGGGGGAACCGGGAACCAATGGTCAGCATGCCTTCTACCAGCTCATTCACCAGGGGACCAGGCTCATACCGGCCGACTTCATCGGATTTGCCAGATCCCTTAACAAACTGGGAGATCACCATGACAAGCTCATGGCTAATTTTTTCGCCCAGACCGAGGCGCTTGCCTTCGGCAAAACAGGAGAGGAGGTGCGGAAAGAGGGTGTTCCGGAAAAACTAGTTCCCCATAAAACCTTTGAGGGGAATCGCCCCACCAATACGATCATGGCCGGGGAGCTGACGCCGGCGGTGCTGGGAGAACTCATCGCCCTTTATGAACACAAGATTTTTGTTCAGGGCGTAATCTGGAACATCTTTTCCTTCGATCAGTGGGGTGTGGAACTGGGGAAGGTGCTTGCTAAAAGAATTCTCCCCGAGCTGGAAGCGGGAAAAGCGGAAACGGGGCATGACAGTTCCACCAATGCCCTGATCAGGTATTACCGGGAAAACAGGGACAAGTCCCGGAAAGAATAAAACAGGGCTTCCGGATTACGGAGGTCCATGAGGACATATGTCGGTTAACGAAAAAAAATCACAGCGCAGGGAAGACAGTGTTGAAAGTAAGCTGAAGCGTTTCAGCATACTGAAAGCTGAAGCCAATACGGTGCGCGAAAAGGACAAGATCCTCATCAGGAGTCTGTTTCAGAACTTTTATCAGAAGCAGCTCACCGTGGGGATAGGTTTTCAGCGCGCCTACGGGTCCATCCTGGCCGGGGACTATTTCGACCTGGTGAAACTGCCGGAGAACAAGTACATGTTTGTCTTTGCCGATGTGAGCGGCCACGGTCTTCCGGCATATACGACATTGATCAGGCTCAGGTCCGCCATCACCCTGGCTGTGAAGGATATGGTGCGCATACATACCACGACGGGGCTCCTGGACACCAGGCTGCTCGTGAAGGACATCAGTACGAAATTTACCGATATCATGGATGAGGCGAATTCCGATGATTTTGCCTGTGTCAATTTCACGATCATCGACAAAGAAGATGGAAGGTTCCGGCTCCGGTTTTATAACAGGAGCATGCTTTTTCCCATAGTCATACGGCATGGTGAAGACGGTTCCATACATATATTCAATCTGAATCAATCCCGGGAAGACTGGGACCCGCAGAAAGGATATCTTCTCGGGAGCGATCTGCGTAAATTGCTGGGTGATACCTATCTTGATACGCCGGTATGCGAATTCACGATTTATGAAGGCGACTCTATTTTCTTTTACAGCGACGGCATTATAGAAGCGTATAACCATGAGAAGGGGCCCGATGAGTTTGGCGATGATCGGCTCGAAAATGTCCTGCGCGATAACGCGGGGCTCTTTCCCCAGATTGTTGTGGACGAACTGTTCAGGAAGGTCTACGAATTTATAGGCAAGCCCGAATATCAGAAAGATGATATGACGGCCGTACTCATCAATTTCCCTTCGCCGGGTGAATGAAAGAGCCTGCCGCGGGATAGGCCTTGTTTAAAATAATATCTTGACAGCAGCCTGCCCCATATTTTAATCGCCAATATGAATCAGTCCCGATTCATCAGCATTCATGGATGGAGAATAAAAACCGTTCCTGTACATCCCGTTGCGCGAATCATCGGCAATGATATATAAAAACAAATGTACCGGTCGCCTGTAAAAAATGAACTAATCGGAGTCAAGCGGAGGAAAGAATGGAATCGATTTTAAAAAAAATTGAGGAATTGGCGCTCACTCACGATAAGGTGTCACCGGATCTTATCAAGGCAAAAAATGTCAAGCTGGGCCTGAGAAATTATGATGGTACCGGTGTCGTCGTGGGAATCACTACAAAGGGTCGCGTACTGGGTTATAAATTAAATGAAAATGCCCAGAAAGTACCTGTTGACGGCAAACTCTACTATTGCGGCTATGATGTGGAAAGCATTGTTAAAGAGGTGAGCCTGCGGAATTCTTTCGGTTTCGATGAGGTTGTATACCTGCTTCTCACGGGTGAACTTCCCACAGAGGATGACCTGAAAAGCTTTACAGAGACACTGGCAAAAAGAAGAGCTCTTTCCAAACAGGAACGGAGTGTCATCATGGAGGAAGTGCAGAACGACAACCAGATGTACGGACTGCACAGCGTTATTTCACACCTGGGGCGTTGCGACAGCAATCCTGATTCCATTGATATCAAGGATGTCAGCAGGCAGTGTCTCAACCTTATCGCCAAGTTTCCCACGATTGTGGCCTATAACTATAACGTAACCCGCTTCAGAAAGGGGGAGGACCTCAAGATGGTCAGGCCCCGCAGCGATCTCAGCGCGGCGGAAAATTTTCTCTATATGCTGAAGGGCGAGGTGCCCGATAAGAACGAAGCGCAGCTTTTTGATATAGCATTGATCCTTCATGCCGAGCATGGCGGCGGCAATAACTCCACCTTTACGGTCCGGGCCGTATCATCCAGCGGGGCCAATACCTATATGGCCATTGCCGCGGGGATTGCCTCTCTGAGCGGCCACCTCCACGGGGGGGCCAATGAATCGGTCATGAAGATGATGAAAGACCTGAAAAAATACGTAAAAGACTGGGAGGATGAAAAGGCCATCAGGGCATACCTGACCGATGTCCTGGAAGGCCGGGCTCATGACCGGTCGGGGAAGATATATGGACTTGGGCATGCCGTATATACCCTCTCGGATCCCCGGGCTATCATGCTCATGGAATATGCCCGTGCGTACGCTAAGCAGAAAGGGGCCCTGGATGAATACCGTCTTTATGAGAAGGTAGATGCAATAGCCTCGGAACTGCTTACGACGAGGAAGGGTGTGCCGATTAAAGCCAATGTGGATTTCTATTCGGGGTTTATTTATAAACTCATGGGAATTCCCCAGGACCTTTTTACGCCCATTTTCGCCATGGCACGCGTTGCAGGATGGTCCGCTCACCGTCTTGAGCAGATTGTCCAGGGAAAGATAATGAGACCTGCTTATATTGTCGCCAGTGATAAAGAGAAGGAATACCGCAAGCTTGTGGACAGAGAGATGTAATCTCCCGGGGATTTCCGGGAGGAATTGTCGTTTATGCCCGTGACTTCCGCTTGACAGGGTCTGTATCCTCAAGTATAATTTAGCTGTTACAGCGCTGCATCCCAATGTCAGCCCAATATTCTTTCAAAAAAATTCGGAGGTTGTATGAAAAAGGTATTAATGACTTTCGTAGTCCTGGTTTTTTCTGTCGCGGTCGCCTTCGCTCTTGATCTTAAGGTGAAGGACAAAAATCTCGCCGACACGGCGGAAATGAAGCAGATGAATGTAAGCCTGAAGGCTGTTCAGAACAAGTATGGCCCGATAGTCTTTGTCACCGGGAAGGCCGATATTGATGTGGCCAAGTGCAAAACCACTCTCAACACTATTGTGACAATTATAAAAAAATATCCCCGATTTCTGGTCACGGTCGAAGGACATACGGATAACGTTGGTAATAAAAAATCCAACCTGGCACTTTCACAGAAAAGGGCCGAGGCCGTTGTTGCATGGCTTGTCAAGTCCGGCGGTGTTGCGGCTAAACAGCTGAAAGCCAAGGGCTATGGCGACTCAAAACCGCTCGAGAGCAATAAAACTGAAAAGGGACGTGCCAAAAACCGGCGTGTTGATTTTGAAGTAAGCAAATTATAGATTGTAAACAAAGCTGAATGGTGGATTATATTTTTCCATCATTCAGCACAAAAGGGGGATGATATGACCACCGTCTCATGTGAGATGCCCGACAGAAACCCGCCGGGTGAGGAAATCCGGAACATGCTGATGGAGGCGAAGACCATTGCCATTGTTGGATTGTCCGAAAACCGGGAACGGGACAGTAATATCGTCGCCCGCTATCTCATTGACAGGGGATATACTGTCATTCCCGTCAATCCTGCCAAAACGGAGATACTGGGACAGAAATGCTATCCTGACCTGAAATCGATTCCCGTCGCCGTCGATATCGTTGATGTCTTCCGAAACATTGAAGCGGTGCCCGAAATAGTTGATGAGGCAATATCGATCAAACCACGCGCCATATGGCTCCAATTGGGGCTTGCCCACAAAGTATCGGCTGAAAGGTCCAGGGAGAACGGAATTGTCTTTGTTCAATCGAAATGTATAAAGATTGAACACGGAAAGCTCTTCGCGTAATCAGTTACGGGTAATCGGCTAATACGGGCTTCTTGCCGATTATCCGTTCACCTGCCGGAATTCACTTCTAACTGAAATAATGTTTTTGACAAATATTCAACCTCAAGTTAAGTTGAACAATAAATGCAGTTACATGCAAAATAAAATAGTCGGGGAGGACTTAATATATGGCTAATAAGGACATTGTAATCCTGTCGGGGTGCAGAACACCCATAGGCAGTTTTGGACAGAGCCTCAAAGATGTGCGCGCCTATGAACTGGCGGCTCTTGTCATGCAGGAAGCGATGAAGAGGGCAGGTGTTACCGGTGATATGCTTGATGATGTCATCATGGGAGATTGTATCCAGACCAGCGATGAGGCCAATACGGCAAGGACTGCGGCCCTGAAGGCGGGAATCCCCGTTGAGGTGCCGGCCACGACGATTCAGCGTCAGTGCGCATCGGGCATGCAGGCAACTATCTTCGGTTCGCAGCAGATAATCGCCGGGGATTCCACCTTTGTTCTCGTGGGCGGAACCGAATCCATGAGCAACGCGCCCTACGTGCTGAAGAAAGCGAGATGGGGAGCACGGCTGCAGCATGGTGAAATGACAGATGTTATGTGGGAACTGCTTCATTCGGGCAGCGGGCTTCTCGGAGAGCCCTTTATTATGGGACAGACGGCCGAGAACCTGGCGGGCAAATATAATATCTCCCGTGAAGACCAGGATCAGCTGGCCTTTGAAAGTCATTCCAAGGCTTCAGCCGCATCAAAGGGGGGGAAATTTAAAGATGAGATCGTTCCTGTTCCCATCCCCCAGCGGAAGGGCGATCCCAAAATGGTCGACACCGATGAGCATATCAGGCATGGTGCGGTTTTAGAGGATTTTACCAAGCTGAAGCCCGCATTCAAGAAAGACGGAACGGTAACAGCGGGAAATTCATCGGGACTCAACGATGGAGCTGCCGCCATGATCATCACCTCGGCGGAGCAGGCGGCCACGATGGGGGCAAAACCTATGGCGCGCATTGTGGCCAATTCCCTTGCCGGTGTGGAGCCCCATCTTATGGGCTATGGACCCGTACCGGCTGTTCAGAAGCTGATGAAAAAAACCGGCATGAAGCTCGATGATATCGATGTCATCGAGATGAATGAGGCCTTCGCGGCTCAGTATATCGCCTGCGAGCGGGGACTCAATGTCGACCGATCCAAGGTGAACGTGAATGGATCAGGCATTGCCCTGGGACATCCCGTGGGATGCACCGGCGCGAGAATCATAGTTTCTCTCATGTATGAACTGAAAAGAAGAAACGGGAAATACGGCATCGCAACCCTCTGTGTAGGCGGAGGAATGGGTGCAGCCGTACTCATTGAGAACCTGCAATAGTCCGTACCCGTAAAGCGGGAAAGGATGGAAATACATAATCAAAATCCCGGCATCTGTATATTTATGCCGGGATTTTTTTTAATATAATGCTATCTTTCCTTTTTTTTATGAGAAAGATGATATATTATCTCTCATATATTATTATTTTGTTGCCATATGTTATGAACCTTATAAAAGTTGAACAGAAACCCTTATTTGATTTCCTGCGGGACCAGCAGGCACCCCTGATGGAAATTGAACTTATCCGCAGGTTTACAGTCTGCCAGGAAGATAAAAGGGAAGACAGGCTTTTTATGCAGCACTTCTCTCTGTATCATGCCCTGTATGGGCTGAAACAGTTTGCGGGCGGGAAAGGGTATCATCTGCATCTTGACCCCATGCGTATCCGTATGGTGAAACTTCCGGACCATGGATCGTGCAGACATTATATGCCCGAGGAGGGAATATTTTGTCCCATGGAAACGGGCCCCGGACTGTTTTGTGATTACCATGTGAGAATGTATGCCGATCTCGATGGTATGCTGTATTATGATCCCCTTCTGGAGTTTTACAGCAATCCCGATAATATCCGGTTTGGCAACAGCCGCATATTGCACAAACTTTTAAATGGAATGAAGGTATACGTTATACGAAAAGGGGAGATCGACCGTGCTCTTCGGCTGTTCGAGATCTCTCACCCGGGAAAAGCTGTTATTCAAAAACGCTACCATGAGCTGGCAAAGAGGTTCCATCCCGATTCCTCCGGCGGCTCCGAGGCGAAGATGAAAACACTCAATAATGCCTATCATATTCTGAGGGAAGTGTACATTCTCTGACAGTGTTACGGTATATAGTCGCCGCAGCAATATGAAGGGAAAGAGCCGTATTTATATTTTTAAAATGGACATACGTTCTGATCCGCTGCTTATGGAAAATATTTTAAGCGTACATATCATAAATATTTACCCCTATGCAATACTGCCTCTGGCGGCCGGGATGCTTATTGCCGCTATTTCAATAAACGCTTTTATGCAGAGCTACCGCAATACATTTGCGGCGCTTGTCTTTTTATTCTGCGGAATCCTTGTTGTCTGGCTGGCATCCCATGCCGTCATGATAATGACACCTTTTTATGCAGTGGCGAAGGCGGTCAGGTATGTTTATATAATCTGCTGGCTGGCTATACCGCCGGTATTTTTTCATGCCGTGGCCGTGTTCGCCAGGATGAAAAATAAAGCCCCCATCTTTATGTATCTGTTCTACGCGGTTCTGGCTATCGTGATGATCGCCGGGGATTATGTGGCAGTTGAACTGGTATACTTCGGCTTTTTCCCCAGGATCGTTCACCCCCAGGGTATTGCCGTCATGACAATCTACTATGTCACTACCGCGTTTAGCCTGCTCATTCTCTATGATGAATACTGCGAGGCTGATACCAATACGAGAAGAAACCAGGCGCGGTTTCTCTGGGCCGGGTCCACCCTGGGATTTATTTTCGCCGCGCCGGAAACCATCCTGCTCATCAGCAGAAATGTCGTTACATTTAACACGGGATTCTCCCTTGAACTGACTAAAAATGTAATCATCGCCACGTGTGTAATGACGCTTTCATATGCTGTTTTGATGTTTTTATCACGGTTGACTTTTTTTGAAAAAAAGCATATCGATAAGAACCTGAAGTATGTGATACTGGCCGGTATATTAGGCATACCCTTTAACTGGATTTTCAATAAGTATACCTACCAGTACTGCTATGGTGTATATCCCATAAGCGGTATCGGGCTGATTATCGCCACCCTTTTAATACTCTACGCATCCATGAAATACAAACTCATGGATATGAGTGATCTTTTCAGAAGATATGTGCTGTATTACGTGCTCGTTGCCGCTTTTATGAGCGCTTATATTGTCATAATCGGGATGCATTACGATCTCGATATCCTTATGCCCCTGATCTTTATCGGTTTTCTCATGGTTATCCTTTTTAATCCCCTTTACCAGTTTCTTAAAAAAATCAGTGATAAACTACTGTATGCCCATCGGTTTGATTATCAGAAAACAATCAGGGATATCAGCAATCAGCTTGTAACTGTTCTTGATTACGATAAGCTTATACAACTGTTGCGGGAATCAGTGGCCGATGTAATGAAGGCCTCGGCCTTTACTATTCTTCTATATAGTTATGAAACCGATGAATATGAGTCCGTGGCGCAGCACGGGAACGTACCCCCCGGTCTCGGGTCATTCAGTCCATCGGATGAAACAATACGGCTGATAAAACTCGCCAACCGTGAAATCTTCATTGAAGAGCTGGTTGACGAAAGCGGCGATGATGGTGGAGAATATGGGAATTTCTTCCGTTCCCTGAACGCGGTGCTTATCATTCCCATGGCATACAAGGGAGTTCTTCGCGGTATATTATGCCTGGGAGACAGGGAGACCGGTGAAATCTATACGCAGCGGGACGTGGAATTGCTGCAGATACTGGCGAACCAGGCGATCATTGCTCTGGATAACGCCCGTCTGTATGAGATGGCTATCACCGATGAGCTCACAAATTTATATATCATACGCTTTTTTAACCAGAGAATCATTGATGAGATTATAAGCTCCGTGAGGCTGAAACGATTCATGTCTCTGCTCATGATAGATATCGATTTTTTTAAAGAAATCAATGACAAATACGGCCACCAGGCCGGTGACCTGGTGCTGAAAAGAATTGCCGGTATCATTGAAGAACAGGTGCGGGCCATCGATCTCGTGGCCAGGTACGGCGGTGAGGAGTTCGCCGTAATCCTGCCTGAAACGAATAATGACATGGCCCTCATGGTGGCCGAGAGGATACGAAATAAAATAGAGGAAAACATTTTTCCCCGTGATATCCGGATAACGGTGTCTATCGGCGTATCCACTATTGACGGCAACAGGGTTTCACCCGCCGTGGAGGCCTCGCAGAACCTCAATCACCAGGACAGGAAAAAATTCTTCAACGAAATCAAGGAGACGGTCATTTTCCATGCCGACAACGCCCTGTATGGAGCGAAGACGCAGGGGAGAAATAAAACCGTCAATAACGGCTTGCTTGTCATATAAATGTATTATCTTGCCGTTGATCCGCCGTCCACCATTATTGTCTGGCCCGTGATGAAACCCGATCCCTCGGAAGCAAGGAACAGAACGGGATGGACGACTTCCACGGGTTCACCGATTCTTCCCATGGGAATGGACCGGGTAATTTCTTTGTATATATCCTCATTAGACCAGAAGGGTTTGCTGAATTCGGTCCTGATCATGGCCGGCGCAACGGCGTTGACCTGCACATTGAAGAAGGCCAGTTCCGTTGCCAGAACCTTTGTCATCATCTCGATGCCGGCCTTGGCTATGCCGTAGATGCCCATGCCCGGAGCTGCGCGGTGACCGGCTATGGAGGAAATGCTGATGATCTTTCCTGATTTTTGTGCTTTCATTATTACGGCGGCCTTTCGGGAAACCATGTAGGTTCCGCTGAGATTGGATTCGATTATCTTCTGCCACAGAGACGGCTCGGTTTCTGCAATGGACGGGGTGACCAGGTTCATGCCCACATTATTGACGAGGATATCGAGCCGGCCGAATTTTCCCATGACCGTCTCGAAGAGCCTGTTTACGTCTTCCTCTTTCGCGATATGGGCCTGGACCGCCAGGATGGAATCACCGCCGCCAAGCTGCGCTACGGCGGCATCGAGGTTTTCCTGCTTTCTGCCGCATATGGCGACTTTTACGCCCTGTTCAAGAAGGTTCCTGGCCAGTTCAAGACCGATCCCCTTGCTCCCGCCCGTGACCAGGGCTGTTTTCCCCTTAATGTTGTAATTGATGGTGCTCATGGCGCTATATCTCCTCCCTGCTATTTTTTTCGTCCCTTTAGAATTTCCATGAAGGCGTCAATGCGCGTTTCAATCTGGCTTTCGCTGAAATTTCTTTCATCGACCATATCAGCTTCAATTATGAGGGTAGGGATGTCAAGCTCCTTTAAGACCATTTTCTGCAGATCGTACTGCCCGAAGGAATAGGGTTTGCAGCTCCTATTTGAATGCATGACCAGGCCGTCAGCGCCGTATTTTACTACCATCTCCTTCACTTTCTCGAACATCATATCCACGGAAGTGTTTATGTAGGCATGGGAATAAGCCAGTCCCATGGTTTCCATGAAGTTGTCGGGGTCGATGAGGTGCATGACGCCGCTCCAGGCCGAGGTGTAGGTATCGGAAACCAGGGCGGCGCCGTGAGAAGCCAGTTTGTCGGACAGCCACTTGGTCCGGTACCACACGGGCAGGTTGTCCCATATAAGACGGTACTTTTCATCGGGCACCATGCCGATTCCCTGGCTGACCCTTTCTCTCATTTCATCGAGCAGTTCCGTGTAGTAGTCCACCACGGTCTGTGTTCCCCGCAGGGTTACAATGAGAGCAAGGTGAAAGAACGCGTCAAAGGCCGTCATGGGGGCCGGCCTGTTCATGGTTGTGTCGAGAACGGCCTGCCAGAGCCGCTGTCCCTCCAGTGAGAGGCGTCCCACCTGGTCAAATCTGTCCATGTCGGCCTTTTTACCTGTTACCTTTTCAAGGAAGGTGATATAGTCGTCGAGCTGCCTGCGGAGATACCGGCGTGCCTCGGGGGAAAATTCCGTATGAATGAAGGGCGTGTCATAGATGAAGAGGGGCACATTGAAATAACGGGCCTGGACCTCGTACCATTTCATGACCGTGCCGCAGATATTGTTGCAGCACACCAGAAAATCGGGCTTCGGCAGCCCGCCTATGGGGCCGCCGTCTATTGTGGCGCAAGCGATATCGGAACGCGCATAGGAACAGAGATCCCGGCTGTATCCCATCTCCTCGGCCTTTTCGCAGAGATCCACGCCCATTTTCGAAGCCCCGATCATCGCCCCGTAATTTTCCGGGTACACGGGAATGACATCAAAGGCGATAAGGGGCTCCACGGGGCCGCCGCTGGTGATCCACGCCACGAGCTTCCCGTTCTGGGAAGCGGTTTTGGCCTGGATGTAATAGTCCGTCATGATCTTCTTCATGGTTTTGACGGATTTAATTTTTCTTTTTTCCTTTTCCGGATCTTTCGCTATCGCTTCATTGGGTGATTGATTTGTATTCATGGTATGTACCTCGTTTCAGTTGTCATGGCGCCGCTTAATCCCTTTCGAGGGCGGTCTTGCTGCCTGTATTTCCGTTTCCGGAAAAACTCAGAGCATGTCGAGAAAAGTCTCGAATCGCGTTTTCAGCTGTCCTTCCGACGGGAGCCTGTCCTCTATCTCCAGGAGCATGCTGGGGATTTTTTCCCTGTCCAGGAATTGTTTCATGTAGGGGTAATCGAATCCCTGGGGATCACAGAATTTTAAAAACATGAAAATAACGCCGCGTGCCTCATGTTTTTTCACGATATGCACCAGGTTGTCCCCCCGAGAGGTGCTGGAGCGGTACTTTGCCGGACATACATCGCGCTCCAGATACCGGCGGCCTATATCGGTTACGGGGTCACCGGTGAGAGAAATCTCGCCCTCAAAGTAACGAGTTCCGGTGCAGAGATCATCCCACACAACGGCGGCACCCAGCGAGTCCAGGATGCCGTGAATGTCGGGATTGTTGCAGATTCCTCCCGTGAGCACCAGGCGTTTTTTGTTTGCGGCCGGTGCGTCTTTTTTCAGTATATTAAGCTGTTCCACCGTCTCAGTCAGTTTTACCAGCAGTTCCTTCCTGTCCATGACCATGGAGGTTTTAACGATGGCGTTGATATCGGAGCCCGATATGATACCGGGATGAGAGCTGCGGATGAGATACAGTTCCCGGAGTTTTTTCCTCACCTCGTTAAAGAGCGTGATGGATTCACGAAGATCGTCGTCGGTGATGCTGACTCCCAGTCCCTTTTCCAGGTCGGTTCTGAATTTACGCAGCACATCGAACATGTACTCGCGAGCGCTTTCGGTGTGAAGCTGTACCGGTAAAATGACGTCGAAGTGGTTTTTTATGCCTGTGTTGAGACGCCAGATGTCGGAAAGACGCTGGATTGAATCGCAGGTGTGGGGGAAAACGGTGCCGTCGAGAAAATCGAGTTTTCCCGCCAGGGCCTCCTCGAGCCCGCCGCGTACCAGCGAGCAGGCATAGGCCTGGAGATGGGCATCGGCCCGGGAGATATTTTCCGTGCTGCCGAAAAGGCGGAAGGGGAGGGCTCCGGCTGCCACGACAAATTCCTCGGGTGTATAGGTGCAGAAATGTCCCACAACCTTCTTCCCGGTCCGCTTCTTCCATTCTTGTGCGTATCCATAAGGGTCCCGGGCTGTATGGTGATAAAACTCATAGTGGTTCATAGTTTTTTCCTGATTATAATCTTTAAATTTGTATTACATTATGGAAATTTTCTGTATCTCTGTGCCTCTGAGGCATCAGGCGAATTTTTACCGGTTTCCCGTGTACTGCCCGGCGGCTCTGAGACGTTCAATCTCCTGTTCCTCCAGGACCTTATATGCCACCTTGCCCACCAGGGTTTTGGGAAGTTCCGGCGTGAATTCAACTTCGCGGGGACAGCTCCATTTGATCAGATGTTTACGGCTGAATTCGATGATCTCCTTTGCCTTTGCATCGTTCGCGGTTTTGGGATCTTTCAGGACCACAAAGGCCTTGACCCGTTCCACCTGGTCCACATCGGGAACACCGATGACGCATGCTTCGGCCACATCGGGGTGCTGGTATAGTATTTCCTCCACCTGGGCGGGATACACGTTCATTCCCGAAGATTTTATCATGCGCTTTTGTCGCAGCTTGAAATAAAAGAAACCGTCGGCATCCATGACGCCGATATCTCCCGTGTGCAGCCAGGTCTTGCCGTCGGCATGTTTTTTCAGGACCCGGGCCGTTTCTTCAGGCTGGTCCAGGTATCCCAGCATGACAGCCGGCCCCTCGATGCAGATTTCCCCTTCCTCTCCCAGGGGAACCTCCTCCGTGGTATCCATTTTAACCACCTTCATGGTCATGTCGGGGAAGGGTACACCGATGCTTCCTTCGCGGTATTCATCAACGGGTGTGGCCATGATGGCCGTCACCGCCTCGGTGAGGCCGTATCCTTCGAGAAGCTTTACGTTTCCCCCCTGGCGCTTGACAATGGACTCAAAGCGTTCCTTTACCACGCGGGGCAGCGTGTCGGCGCCGCTGAAGGCGGCCTTGATGCAGCTCAGGTCCGTGGAATTGAATTCCTTGTTCTTGTTCAGGGCCTCGAAGAGAGTCGGTACGCCTATGACAAAGGTGGGACGTTTTTTCCGTATGAGCGTTGCCACGTCTTCCGGTGTGAACGTGGGGACCAGGATGCTTTTACCGCCTCCCATGAAGGCCGCGTTGACGCAGACGCCCAGACCGAAACCGTGGAAGATGGGGAGAATGGCCAGGATGGCATCAGTGTCGTCCATTTTTCCCCAGGAGGCGCACATCATGCCCTCGGAAATGAAATTATAATTGGAGAGCATGATTCCCTTGGGTTTGCCCGTCGTGCCTCCGCTGTAGAGGATGACGGCCATGTCATGGGGACCCATTTCAACGGCGGGAGCCGCGGGATGTTTTGCCTTCATTATATCGGACCACCAGGTTACATTGGGGTCTGCCGGGACCTTTGGTATTTTTCTTCCCTTGGTCAGGTTGAATCCTACAGCCTTTAACGGCGGAAGGTAATCGGGAATTTTGGTCAGAAGAATTTTTTCCAGGCAGGTTTTTCCCACCATGTTTTTGAATTTGCCATAGAAGGCATCTATGGTCAGGGCAAACCTGCTTTTACTGACGGTTATATAAAATTCGATCTCATCTTCCGTGGAGAGGGGATGGATCATGCTGGCCACGGCACCGAGGCGGTTTGCGGCATAGAAGCAGATTATTCCCTGGGGCGTCGTGGGCATGGATATGGTGATCCGGTCACCCTTCTTCAGTCCCATATCGGCAAGGGCAGCGGCCACCTGTTCAATTTCCCTTACGAACTGTGTATAGGTCGATGTGTATCCCATGAAATCATAGGCAATAGCGTGGGGAAACTTTTTCGCTGAGATTTTTATCGCTTCATACATGGTGCATCGGGGATAATCCAGGGTGTGCGGTACATCTCCGTAATATTTAAGCCATGGTTTCCTTTCATTCATGCTCTGACCCCCTTATTAATTATTTCAGATAATTTTCATAATGTTCTTAAAAAAGTGTTCGACAATACCGAACACTGTGCTACAATACTATCCATGTTTATTTTTTTGTCAATACTTTTCCTTATGTGTCGGTTATTTCTGTTTTCCTGAAAATGGTGAGGTGTTTCAGGGATACTTCATAGGCGAATGCATTTTATCATTACAACAAGAAGAAGTTACTTGATTAAAAAGCGCCGTTCCGGGATAGAAGAGAATTCACTAATATATCATCAACAGCGAGCATTGTCATGTCTGAATCCATTGAAAAGAAAGGGAAGCAGGACAAGAAATTCATCCAGTCGGTTCAGCGGGCCGGGGATATTCTCAACCTGTTTATCCATGAGAAGCGGTCCCTGGGAATCACTGAATTTTCCAAAAAGCTTTCTCTTCCCAAAACGACGATCCAGGGCATAGTACTTACCCTCCTGGACATGAACTATCTCGAACGTGATCCCGTAACGGGGAAATACCGGCTGGGACCCATGCTCTTTCAGCTCGGCATGAAATATGCCACGAACATGGACCTGGTCAATACGGCCCGTGTCTGGATGGAGCGTCTCTGCTACCAGTTCCGGGAACCGGTGAACCTGGGAATGCTCGTGGGAAACCGCGTCGTGGTGCTTCTCCGGGTTGAACCGGAAAACAGGTTCATGACCATGCCCCAGGCCGGATCAGTGATCCCGGCCCATACGACCTGCATCGGCAAGGTTATCTATGCCCATCTTGAGGATAAAAAGCGCGAGGAGCTGCTGAAGGATTATAACTTCGAGCCCATGACCGAGGCTTCTATTACGGAAAAGGAAGATTTCATGAAGGAGCTGGAAAAGGTACGGCGCGACGGCATCAGCTTTGATAACCAGGAGAACATTATCGGGCTTGCCGGCATCGGCGCCCCCATATTTAACTGGCAGGGGCAGGTTTTCGCCGCCTTCGCCATCACCGGGAATGCCGAACACATCAGCAGCCAGCGTGAGGAAATTATCAATGCCGTAAGATATACTTCTTCCATGATATCAGGACAGCTGGGGTATAACAGCGAATCCTGAAGGACGAAGAAACGGGGTTAAAGACTTGACTTTTTACCGCGCATACCCATACATACGGCTCAGGGGATATCCTCCTGGAATAATTCATGAGCAGCGATCCTATCAGGCATGTTGAGAGAGTCGAAGTAAGGGTTGATTTCCTTGAGGTGGGAACAACTCTCTCCGGCAATGTCTATGATGAGCAAAACCGCCTTCTTTTCCGCAGCCACATACCCTTCACACGCGACATGATCGATTACCTTAAAAAAAACGGGATACAGTTGATATACTACACGCCCCGCAATGATTCGCCGGTGAAGACACAGTCTGAGGGAATTGAACAATTCAGAAGCCGGGCCCGGGATATTATGGATATGCTCCTGGAAGCCGTTGCCAGGAATGACAGGCCCGACTTCAACGAGGCACGCCAGTTTGTCCGGGATCTCCAGAACTTCATCGAGGCAGATGACAGCACTCTTCTGCCGCTCATGAAAATCCGTGAATACGACGATTATACCTACACACATTCCGTGAATGTGGGAATCCTCAGCATGATGCTGGCCGGGAAATACGGCATTGACTACGAGATGGTTCACGATGTGGGACTGGGAGCGCTTCTCCATGATACGGGCAAGCTCACCATAGCGCGGGAGCTGCTGAACAAACAGGGGAAGCTCTCCGGCGATGAGATATATATCTTTCGTCAGCATCCCGTGAAGGGGTATGAGTACATGGAACAGTTCAAGGACGTTTCCGAGGATGTACTCGCCATAATTCACCAGCATCATGAATGGTACAATGGCAACGGATATCCCCGGGGACTCAACGATGAAAACATGCATACGGGGGCCAAGTTTGCCGCCATCTGCGATGTCTATGACGCTCTCACCACGGAGCGCTCATACAAAAGGGCTTATACGACCAGTGAGGCGCTGGCCCTTATCATGCGCGGAGCCGGGACGCATTTCAGCCCTGTCCTGGTCTCACGTTTTGTCCGTGACATGACCCCGCTTCTTCAGAAGCATCCCGTGTTTCCTCCCGGAACCCTGGTGCTGCTCAATACCGGCGAGGTAGCCATGGTCAGAGAGGTCCATTCCATCGGTGATGACAAGCCCATCGTGGCCATAGTCACGGATAATCAGAGGAAGAGGCTTGCCCGGACTTTTAATATCGATCTCACCATGGATGCCACGAGAAACCTGGAGAAGGTGATCCGCTTCGCCGATATCCCGCCGGAATGAAGGGCACGGCTGCGTTAAAAGTCAATGACGGGCTCCAGGGGCACGGGGGGATATATCTGGCCGTGGTTGGGCGGCATTGAATTGTAAACCCACTCTATGTCCACGGTTCCCAGCCTGATTCCCCGGCTTCGTGAATATCCCCTGAATGTTCCCCGTGCCAGGACATCCTCCATCTGCATGGTAAGACAGAAAACCGAGACAATTGTTCCCGGCCTGAGCTCCAGGAGCTCCCCGCCAAACGCGCCGGGATAAAATGCCAGACGCCCGCTGTCGGCAGCCTGACACTGAATCACGGGGATGATCACTGGGAAACCGTCTTCGCCGATAAATGACAGGAACTTCAGTGAATCCAGCCTGTTGAAAATACCTTCGCCGAAAAATGAGAGCCGGCGGTCCTTTTCTGTCGAAGCAGCTCCTCCTTTCGCCAGTTTGGTGATGAGCGCGGATTTAACAATGGCGCCCATGGGCAGGGGAGCGCCCGCCGTTGTTTCCAGGAGATCGAAGTAGTGCACGGTGTTTATGCCGAAATAGGTATTGTACCGGAACATGGGTTGTTTGTTGTATATTTCGTATTCGGGACCCTCTTTCCGGAGATGAGTCCACCGGCCTTTGCCGCGCCAGAGCACCCTGTCCATGGTGAGGATGGCAAAAGCCATGTTTTTCGTCAGGGCCATGTATTCCTTGCTTTTCCCCGTGCTGAATTCACCGATGGTGAGCTGGTCCGGTCGGGATGCCATGAGGGATGTCAGCAGGGAAATGTGGGGGAGTCCCCGGGAGTCAACGGTGGCGACGATACCCACCTTTTCGGCCGGCTCAAAGGATTTCATATCCGCTTCGTTGAATGTCTTCTGAATTGTCATGGTCATGCTCCTGTTTTCAGTTTCAGCACCGGGGCAGCGATGATTTTATTTTCTTTTCCGCATCGGCCGAGCTGTTTGTTCCAGTATTCTTTTCAAGGACGGTTGAACCACTCCAGCGCACAATGGACGGCACCGGCACCGAGGAGCGAGCCGTTTCAGCAAGCTCTTCCATGAAGCGGGCGGTTAAAAGGTCCTTGTCTGCGAACTGCCAGTCCATACCCAGTCGCCGGTATTTATCCCTGCACAGATTATTGAAGGCGCAGAGCTCCCACCGGTTCACGGAGTCCCGCATGTCGGCGGCGATAAAATTACCAATGCCACGAATGTTCTCATGCGTTGCCGTTGTTCCGGGAATTATGGGAGTACGGATCCAGAGCGTTGCGGGACGGATATGGTCTTTCATGTACGCGGCGATATTACGGGCGTTCTCCAGTATGGTTTCGTTCCCGGCACCGGTGAATGCGGTATGTTTACCCGTATCGATTTCTTTCAGGTCAAAAAGAAGGATGTCGATGTAGGGCAGGAGGCTTTCCAACACAGCCCATGATATATGTCCGCAGGTATCGAGGGCTGTCTGAATTCCTCTCCCTTTGAGTTCCTTCAGCAGAGACAAACAGAAGTCCTTCTGCATGGCAGCCTCGCCTCCCGAGAGTGTCACACCGCCATGGGACCGTTCGAAGTAAGCCCTGTCCTTCACCAGTTCGTCCGTCAATGCCGCAATATCCCATTTTTTGCCCAGCAGTTCCATAGCCATGGAAGGACACTTGTCGGCACAGGTCCCGCATCCCCTGCACAGGCCGCGGTCAATGGCCATCCCTTCAGGTTTCAGTTCCAGTGCCCCCGCAGGGCAGGCTTCTATGCAGATACTGCAGTTTATGCAATTGGTGCCGATCCACTGAACCTGGGGCAGGGGACTCAAGCTTTCAGGATTGTGGCACCATGAACACTTCAGGGTGCATCCCTTGAAAAAAACCGTGGTGCGGATGCCGGGACCATCCTCGGTGGACATACGGATGATCTCCAGGACGGTTCCTGTCTTTTTTTTATCCTGCATAATCGGTTCCTTAAAACCTGCTATGGCTGATTCGTTCAATCACCTCATCCTGCAGCTCGCGTCCCACGGTGGTGAAATAGGCGTTATATCCCGTTATTCTCACCAGGAGGTGACGGTAATCCTGGGGATGTGACTGCGCCTCTTTCAGCATGTCAGGGTCCAGCATGTTTATCTGGAGGGCCGTGCCGCCGTTTTCCGCGTATCCCCGGAGAAAGGCCTTGAATTTATCACGGTGCTCCGGGTCGCGAAGAATCGAGGGGTTGAAGGTGATGGTGTGGCTCGCCCCGTTGGGCAGTTCGTTCAGGTAATCATCCCAGCTGCCCCTGCCGTCGGGTGCTTTCCCCCCCAGAACCTTGCCCACGGAGTTGGCATTGGCCGTGGGGCCGTTGATATCAGCGCCGTTGGACGGGCAAATGGCATTAGAAAGAAACTGGCCCCGGGGCCGTCCGTCAGCGCTGGCTGCCATGATATACCCGTCGCCGGCCCAGTAGTTCCAGCTCAGCATGCCGGGTCTGTAGCGCCGTCCCGTTGATTTCGTCGAGTGCTTCCATGTCTCATCGCACCACAGCTGCATGACCCGCCTTGCCATGTCATCGGCCTCGTTGTCGTCGCGGCCGTATTTCGGCGCCCTGTTTTTCGCCATGGCCTGGAGTACGGGATGCCCCGCCCAGTTGTCCCGAAGGGCGGCGACAAGTTCATCCATGGTGCAGGCCTTTTTGTCAAAGACCAGATATTTAATGGCCAGGAGGGAGTCGACCGTAGTGGCATAGGTAACGGCCTCCAGTGTGGTGAAATTCAATTCGGCGCCGCCCTGGGTAATATCCCTGGCTTTTTCAGCACACCCCTTCACCATGCAGGAGAGGTAGGGGGTGGGGAAAAAGCGGGCGCGCAGCGATTCCGATATTTCATACAGCCCGGCACATTTCCCGATTATATATGCCGTCTGTTCCGCGTAGGCCTTCCAGAATTCATCCCAGGTTTCAAAGGACGCGGCATTGCCCGTGGCCGGGCCGTCCTGCCTTATGGGTTCTGTTTTTCCCGTCATGGGGTCAGTGAAGGGAAGCAGGTCCTTCCCCCCGGTCAGGGCCAGTTCCACGGCCTTCAGGAGGTTCAGGTTGTTGTCCACGGTGCCGGACCGGTCATTGCCCACCATGGTGTTTTCCAGGCAACCCACGGGCGCGTAATCATGCACATTGTCTTTATTGATAAGATGCTGCAGACCGGTTTTTTCGGCCTGGAGAATCATGCCGGCCATGGAGCGTTCATCGAAATTGAGCAGAAAAGGCGCGCCCTGGCTCGATTCAATCATGCCGACGATTTTATCCAGCAGCTCTTCCGGGCTGTTGCGATGTAGACGAACATTGGGTTTCGGCTCCAGTATGGGGGACATCTCGTCGATGACCTCGAGGATGACATAGGTGAGCTCGTTGGTCATATCCTGCCCGCCCTTGCCGAGACCTGAGAGTGTTATAAGCTGGCCGAAACCGGCTGTAATCCCCTGGTTGCCGTTTCGTATCATGGCGTCATAAGCCGTGTTGGCATGCACCCAGAAGCACTTCAGTATTTCCTTGGCGAATTCACGGTCCATGCCCTCGCGTATTGATTGTTCATAATAGGGCAGGAGATACTGGTCTACGCGTCCGAAGGATATTCCGGCACCGGGATAGTTCTCGTCGGTCATGACCAGCATATGATTCAGCCACAGGGCCTGAAGGGCTTCCCAGAAAGTTGAGGCCGGTTCCCAGGGGACTTTTTCCAGGTTTTCCGCCATGGCCAGGAGTTCGTCCCTGCGCTGCGGGTCTTTCTCATTCTGCGATAATGAACGGCACAGTTCCGCGTATCGGGCCGCCAGGTCTCTTGCCGTGGTGGCGGCGGTAAGCATGGCCAGCAGCTGTTTACCGGCCGGCCCCTTCTTCCTCTTTTTATCGAGGGCATTATAGTGGGCGGTCAGATCAGCGTGCAGGCCTTTCCATCCCAGCTTCAGCAGGCGCTCATGACCGGGGATAAGGTGTCCGCTCGTGGCCCCGGCATTTCCGTAGCCGTGATCATGGAACCATTTCATGCGGGCACGGGCGCCCTTTCTTCCCTTTACGAGGCGGTTCCATTCCCTGCTTTCTTTTTCCGTGAAGCACATGGAGGTTTGTACATTGAAGCGGGCACCGGCCAGCAGATCCCCGGGGAGCAGTTCACAGGGCACATATTTGACTATGGCCTCACGGACAAACCAGGCGCGTCTCTCCACAAGGCTCCAGTCCCAGAACTTGTCATGAAGCGCCACCTTCCGGGCCCCCTGCAGGTATGAGGCGCCCAGGGTGTTCAGGAGCGTATATGATTCGGGAACAATGTAGAAAGTCATTTCATTGTAAATGACATCCCAGGGAGTTCCCGTGGTCCACGCGGTGAATTCATTGTTCCACCTTCGCTCCGTTCCCTGAAAATAATAGTCGCGGAGCCACTGTATGCGGGGGGACAGACCCTCCGGTTCCTTTATCGCGTAATCATGTGCCGATGTCGTTTTCATTGATGCCTCCATGGTCCGATATACTTTTTACAACTGCTACTCTCCAGCCAGCATGGTGCGCAGGTGCTTTTCACCGTGGGCGAGCATGCTCCTCATAACAGATACGGCCTTCTTTGTGTCATGTAATTCCAGCGCCTGCACCATTTCGCGGTGAAAGCCATGAACACGCATGATTACCTGGTGGTCTTTGAAGAACTGTCCTGACAGATTGGTATAGATTTTCCGGAATGAATTAAGAATAAGGGGATAGATGGCGTTTCCCGTGGCCAGGGACACCAGGAGATGAAATTCGAAATCCAGGTTCGTCACGATTTCCGTGTTCCTGTAATTGATCGATGCCTCGATTTTCAGGATATCATTAAGCTCATTCATCTGATCAGCGGTGCGGTTTTCAGCGGCCAACCGGGCAAATTCCGTTTCGAGAAGGGATCTCATCTGCAGCATGCTGTCAAAGAGATGGGGTTCCAGTTTTCCTTTGTGATACTGGATCAGGGAGGAAAGCAGTGTGAGAGAACCTTCGCGGCGGTAATCGTTGACGACAGCCCCGGCGCGGGGTTTCATGCTCACCAGCCCCCGGGAGGCAAGCTCGATAAGTCCTTCGTGAACCACGGGACGGCTGACGCCGAGCTGCACGGCCAGTTCTCTCTCTGAAGGAAGTTTCTCGCCGATTTTCAGTTTTCCCGAGAGTATCAGCTCTTCAAAACGGGTAACAAACACATCTTTCAGGCTATCGGCCTTGAGCGGTTCCAGAATGTGCTCCAGCATGGTTCCTCCAATTCGGCAGATGGTATTACCAGATGCCATAATGGGCCTTGTTTTCATTTTTGTCAAGTTCTTTTCCCGTAATATGACCGGTATACAAATATGGTTGAGAATGGTAATAATTATCCTCAATATATTTTAAATTTGTATTGTACAATATCAATGTTATATCGGAAAATGCTGGGGTCAGAGCATCGCTGTTAATGCCGGCTATATATTTGTATATACAAAATAGTTTAATACGGATATTGTCAATGATTAATGTAAAACATGAGCTGGATAAGATGCAGAAGCACCGGGAGAGCTACTATCCTGCATTGCAGAAAATGCTCGTACTTTATGAAGAAAACAAACATGAGAACCGGCCGGTTCAACTGCGCGATGACCCTCAGATTCTGATAATTCTTGAGCTCAGGGATATCGGTTATATAGAACAGGACGCTCTTGTCGTCAAGAAAACCTTCAACACCATATCAGCTGTATGGTACAATGGCGACTATCCCCTGACAGATAAGGGTGATGCTTTTATTGTCGATAATGACAGGAAGCGAACCGGGTACGGTTTAAAGTATATATTGATCAGCGCAGGCATTATCGCCGTGATTATAATTCTTTTATCGGTCTTATATAAAAGTATTTTTTATTAAGGATATCTTTTTGATGGAATTCGGGACTGAGGTAGACCTGCATCATTTCCATCCCCGCGATACAAAGGCCGTCGTTGAGGAGTTTTTGCGCCAGGCCGTGGAGAAGGGGTATGTTCGGGTCAGGATTGTGCACGGGAAGGGACGTTCGCAGAAAAAGAGCCAGGTCTATGCCATTTTGCAGGGCCACAGGCACGTGAAGGCCTATCACGATGAAGGTGCAAACTGGGGAGCCACGGTCGTTTTTCTTAACAGTTCCGACAATGATAAGGATTTTTCAGGAGAACGGGAATACACCACGGAACAGTGATGGTAATTTTCTTGCATTTTACAGGGCTTTTCCGCCTTAATGCAGTATTTTTAAATGAGAAACCTTGCCAGGGGAAATGACCCTGGCAAAGAGCAGAAGGATATGGCAATAAAAGAACAGAAATATACTCTCATCATCAATAAAGGCCCCGCCGATGGATTTGAAGTCAGGGAGCTGGATAAGAAGGATTTTCTTGCCGAAACGTCCAGGCTTCTCCATCGCCCTAAAAAAATCTTTCTCGGACTCGGTGATTTCCTGGAAGTGGGAGACTATAAAAAACTCATGGACTCCATCTTCTTCGACAAAGAGGGCGTCCTTTTCGAAAACATCCTGGACAAGAACAACAGGAAAATATCCGAGGAAGGGAATATCCCTTTTTCCTTTTTCAAGCTGGCCGTATATTTTCCCGATTTTCTCCTGCGGGAGGTGCCCACGTTCTGCGTTTCAGTTATCGGTAAAAAAGCACGGCTTTTCCCCGGGTCCGTGAACTTTATCAAGTATATAAAGGAATACGATCCCCTGGTTCTCAGCGCCATGCCGTACGAGATCGCCATTGAATTCGTTAAAAGGGTAGGGCTTGGCGATAAAAATCTTATATCCACGGAATACCGGATCAAAAGGAATGAGAAGCACAAGGATGTATATGCCGGTGATATCAAGCGCTTTATCTCCGGTGACCGGAAGAGCCTGGAAATCGAAAAACACCTGGGCGGCCTTGATCTGAAAAATGAGGATATCGTCTACATCGGGAGCGGCGAGTCAGGCGTTAAAACCTTCTCGCAGGTCAATTCCGTGGCCTTCAATCCCCCGTCAAATATCGCTTCGGAATCCCGCCTGACCCTGTACGGTTCTTCTCTGGAATCCATGCTCATCCTTTTTAACTTCGACGGTGAACTGGACGGAGTTCTTTCTTCAAGTCCATGGGAAGAATTCATACCCTCCCTGGTCGTGTATTCGGCCCAAAAAGGCAAGTCCAGAGAACTCCTCAAGCTGGAGTACGAGCACCTGGTTCTGCAGAATAATATTATCGGTCAGCGTATCGAGCACTCCGGCGACAGCTATGCCTCGGTGGAAAGGGAAATAGACGTGACTTTCGGCGCTTCTTTCGTGGACATGAAGGAAGTACGGGAGATGATAAGCGCAAGAATGCAGGAATACAAGGACAACCCCCAGGAACTGGTGAAGGAAATATACCGCATTGCCAAGCAGCGTTATAAGAACTTCTGCACGGTCTGACAGCAGCACCCGCGCGAAGTATCTGTCTCTTATTCCGTGATTGCCTCTATCTCCCGGTTGCCGGCAAAATTTTCAGAATAATGGATCGTAACCCTTTTGTTGCGCAGACTTTTTACTTTCCTCAGGTATGCATTGAGATCATTGGCCATGGATGCCCGTGATCGGTTCTCAGAATAGAAATCCCTGACAAAGACCATTTCCCCGTTTGCTTCGTTCGCGGCAAATACCATCACCTGGCCCAGATCGTTGGCGGCGCAGGATTTGATGATAACATGTGCTTCATGTATTATTTTTCCGTCTCCCCTGAAATGTGAACAGCTTGTGCAGCAGAGCGCTATACAGGCCGCAGCCGTGAGTACGGGCCCTGGACTTTTTCTTAACATGAGATACCTCTTTTCCTGGGAAATTCCCGGTCAATATGCATTCCCGCGATTACCGGTAAATTATTCAGAGGCTGATAATAATCCTTGACGGTCAATGAAAAAAATGTTTTATACTGGTAAAAGATTTTTACATGGAGGACAACATGGGAACATTCAAAGAATACGCATCATATGACGGTCTTGGATTGGCTGAACTGGTCAAAAAGAAAAAGGTATCACCCCGGGAGCTCTGTGAAACGGCCATTCAGGCAATTGAAAAAATAAATCCATCACTGAACGCCGTTATTTGTCCCATGTTTGATGAGGGAAGGCGGACCGTTGAAGAAAATCTTCAACCCGGTCCCTTCAGGGGAGTGCCCTTCCTTGTTAAAGACCTGGTATCACCCTATGCCGGTGTTCCCATGCAAAACGGGTCAAAAGCATATAAAAATTTCATTCCCGATTATGACAGTGAACTCATGGGAAGATTCAAAAGTGCCGGTCTGATAGTTCTGGGCAAAACCAGCACTCCCGAATTCGGGCTCATGGGCGTGACGGAACCGGAGCTTTTCGGACCTGCGCGGAATCCCTGGAACCGTGACCACACACCGGGCGGGTCCAGCGGCGGATCGGCCGCTGCGGTTGCTGCGGGGATGGTTCCCCTGGCTTCGGGAGGAGACGGGGGCGGCTCTATACGGATTCCGGCTTCGTGCTGCGGCCTCTTCGGTATGAAGCCGACCCGTGGAAGGAATCCCTCGGGCCCCGCGGGCGGCGAGGGGTGGCAGGGAGCCGTTGTCGAACACGTGATAACACGATCGGTCAGGGACAGCGCCGCCGTGCTCGACTGGACCAATGGTTCGGATCGGGGATCGCGCTGCGTTACACCGCGGCCCGAACAACCGTACATGAAGGAGATAAAAACAAAACCGGGAAAACTGAAGATCGCCTTTTCCGCCGATTCACCCATTGGAAGGGCCGTCCATCCGCAATGCATTGAAGCGGTCAGAAAAGCGGCGAAGCTTCTGGAATCCCTGGGACATGTTGTTGAGGAAACGAAGCCCGACATCGATGGTATCGCCCTGGCCAGGTCCTATTTTACCATGTATTACGGCGAGGTTGCAGCTGATATAGAAAAAAGCCGTGAGGCCTTGAAGAGAAACCCGCGGAAAAATGATTTTGAGGCAACAACGTGGCTCCTGGGACTCCTGGGACAAAAGTTTTCCGCCCGGGATTTTGTTCTATCCCTCCGGCAGTGGGATCTGGCAGCCAGGATCATGGGCAGGTTTCACGAAAAATGGGACCTGTACCTGACGCCTACCATGGCCTTTCCGCCAGTGCGTGTCGGTGAGCTGCAGCCAAAAGCTTTTGACCGGGCTGCCATGCAGGTTATCAATGCCCTGAAGCTGGGAGGCCTCTTGAAGGCCACGGGAATGGCTGAGGAGATTGCCATGCAGAACCTGGAAAAGACGCCATTTACGCAGATCGCCAATTTTACGGGCCAGCCAGCCATGTCCGTCCCGCTTCACTGGACGCCCGAAGGTCTTCCCGTGGGAGTCCAGTTTATCGCGCCCTTTGGCGGCGAAGGGATTTTGTTCAGGCTCGCGGCCCAGCTGGAAAAAACGGCGCCGTGGTTTGAAAAACGGCCGCTGCTCTAGCAGCAGCCGCCGCTGCCGCAGCCGTCACCGCAGTCTTCAGTCTCTTCGCAGCCGCAGGAACAGCCGTGGTCATACTGGGGTGAGTCATTGATGGCTACAAGTTCAAGTGTGAAGTTGAGGGGTTTGCCCGCCAGGGGGTGGTTCATGTCAATGATAACTTCCGATGCCGTCACCGATGTGATGACCGCGGGAATCTGCATGCCGTTTTCCATCTGTACGCCGATAGTCATTCCCTCCTGGGGCTCGAAGCTCTGACGGATTTCTTCGAGGGGGAAAGATTGCTTCCTGTTTTCATCGTATTCGCCGTAGGCCTCGGCGGGCTCAATGCGGATTTCTTTTTTCTCACCGATGTTCATGTCCATAACGGCGTTTTCAAAACCGGGGATAACCATATTGGCCCCAACTTGAAATTCCAGGGGCTGTCCGTCAACGCTGGTATCAAACACTTCACCGCCGTCAAAAGTACCCGTGTAATGTATAGCAACATACTTGTTATTTTCGATCATTTTATTCCTCCAGGGATTTGTTGTCCGGTTCAGCGATTCCTGTTATATTGTTATATCGCAATCGGGCGGGATAAAAGAAGATAACTGAATTTATCACCGGATTTTTACTTGGGAGTTACTCTTATTTTTCTTGTAATAATGTAAAGTAAAATTTAATAATAATCAAGCATTTTCCGTTTCTATGGTGAATACAGTGGAATTATTTTGTATTTTGTGATATACAATTTTTAATGATACAGAGGAGAATCAGGAGATATATCGTGTCAGGAGTTTACATGTCTGTTAGGAAAAAAAGAAAAAAAGTCGGCCTGGCCCTGGGGAGCGGCGGCATACGGGGGCTTGCCCATGTGGGAGTCATAAAATGCCTCTGCCGGCACGGTATCCCCGTCGATTATATTGCCGGGGCCAGTATCGGTGCCTGGGTCGGGGCGCACTACGCCCTGTTTGAAGATATCCCTCGCCTTGAACAGTTCACTGTGGGAAAACGGCTTGAAAAGCTGAATACATTTTTTGAACTGACACTTAAAGGGGGTATTGTCAAAGGGACAAAAGTGCAGCGGCTCCTGGATAACTGGCTGGGAAGCGCCGATTTTGAATCGACGAAGATACCGGTTCGCATATCGGCTGCAGATATAATTACGGGCAGCGAGGTCGTGTTTTCCCGCGGGAAGCTGGCCCCGGCGGTCCGCGCCAGCATGTCGGTACCGTCGGTATTTATTCCCGGCGTCGTCGACGGCCGCTTTCTCATCGATGGGGGCGTAGTGAATCCCGTGCCCGTATCGGTCGTAAAGGAGATGGGCGCCGATATTATCATCGCCGTGAATCTTGACAATTATTCCCGCGAGGGACTGTTCACTGCTGAAGACGTGGAGTCCCTTCCGCGGGTGACAACGCGCAGCATCGATCTGCTCCGTCACCACCTGGCACGTCATTGCTGCCGCGGCGCACAGATCGTCATAGAGCCCGATAATGCCCATGATAAGCTCTCGAGCTGGAAAAACTATTTCATCAACAATCTAGGCGAAGAGCACATGAAGAGGGGAGATGAGGCCGCTGAAGTTCTCATGCCGCGTCTGAAAAAGCTGCTGGCACGGTAAGCGCCATAGCAATGAGGAGTATAATATCTTCGGGATATATCGCTATTGACCGTGTTGAGCCGGCAATACGTGTCAATTCAGAGGCACTCCACCATCCGGTTCATCGATCGGCGTTCCATAAGCCTGCGGTCATAGGTCCGCCTTTCCAGGACCGGTTCCGCTGTCCTTCGGTCGAAGAGATGAAAGTGCTGGTAGTCGCCCCGCCGGTCTACGGAACGCCGTTGCATGGACCTCCTTTCTCCCTCTCTTCTTTCAGAATCGGGATTTTCGTCCTTTTCTCCATTCATCACCCGCATGATGAGCAGAAAAATCAGGGACAGGATGGTGATAAATATAATGATGTTGAGTTCTACCATTGATAGTTCCGGTGTATCCACCTTTAATATATCAACAGGGTTTTTCAAAATCAAAATATTATGTCATTTCGATGTGCATGTTTGAAAAATACGGCTGGAACGGCTATGAACCTTTTTTCTTCAGGTAATCGATGAACTCGGTATAATTGACTTCACTCAGGGCGTCCATGTCCGTGATTTGGAAGCCTACAGAGAGATTGTTGTTTTTAGCAGTGCCTATATGTTTTACGTTTGCCAGGATAGATGCTTTCGTGTTGCCGGGAAGATGCATGTCCAGGGACACCTGGGAATTCTCTTTAAAATACCGTATTGTCTTTCTTTCCCCGAGGATTATGCCGAAACCGCTGGGGGAGATGTTGCTCACGATCAGTTTATCACTGAGGCTGTTGAAAATACCGGCCGTGGCAAAGAGCCTGTCCAGACGTATGGAGTATTTTTTCAACTGTGCCAGGGTCGCCTGCATAAAGGGAGTGGCACTGTTAATCTGGATATAGCCATAGGGAAGCCTGGATTGATGGAGAAAGGGGACGGAAATTTCGGAAACCAGGCCGTTGTTTTTTTTCAGAATGGTGTCCTTCGCGTAGATCTCATTTATGTAATAATTGATTTTTTTCGCGTCCTTGCTGTTAGTCTGTGCTGTGAAATCGGGGATATAGATGGGAACACGTTCTGTCTGGAAATACTTCATGCGCGCATCGCTTCGGCCTTCATTGCAAAGGAATATTCTTACAAACTGGAAGGCGTTATCCAGCTCCTCTACGGCCACGTCCCTGATGCTGTCGGTCTTTTTCTGCGACATGGCGAGACTGTTTTCGATGATGAAATCCGATATTACGTTCGTTACGTAAACCAGTTTTGTCGAGCCCGATTCCAGTGTTTTTCTTTCCTCGGATCGGGAGAGTATCTGAAACCGCAGGGGAGAAAAAATGAAAAGGCCTCCGTCCTGCTGCTCGTAAAGTTTAAGGAAGGCATAGGTCACTTCTTCCCTGGTCTGGGCGTATATAACGCATTCATCGCCGACGGATTTTATCTGCTGGATTTCGAATGCCGCTTTCCCGTCGGTAAATCCGAGAAAGCGCGCTTTTATCGGGCCGTTGGGAAGCCGGAGATATACATCCCCGCCGGAGAAATATTGTTTGAACAGGTCATTGAACCGGAATGGATCGGTAATACTGGTAATATTATTATGCATATTCTTTAAATCCGGCAGAGCGGCAAACAGCCGTTTCCTGGATAAAATATCCCCCTGAATAGAATTTATCGTCAATTTTTATCATACTAAAGCGCGTCGGATCGGGCGGAAATCAGTCATAAACCCTTCGATGATGTATCCTTCTTTCGAAGGATTCCCGGGCGAAGCTTCTTCTGTCCCCGTAAGAGCGCCTGTCTTCCATTTCGCGACGATCAAGTAATGCCGTGTAGCGCAGGAAATTGACCGCTTTCTGCCAGTAAAAACCGGGCAAGGAAGATATTACGATGTACATGATGAACGAGACGCATATGAGTATGATAAAATCTCTCGTGTCCATGGACCGGCCTCTTTTTCCTATATCATTATTCTTTGATGCTTATACTTCAAGATACAATAAAGCAATCATAAAATCGACAGGTATCTGCATTTTTTTGGCATTCATGAGGTGCTGTCATGCCGTGCAGTACCGGAGGATCGCGTCAGGTACATGTATATCCCGCTCCTTCAGGAAAGCGTGAAATTGCGCCATGGAGGTGAAGGGTCGGTGGATGATGATATCCGACGCGCCCTTTTTGCTTATGCCGGGAATCAGCTCCAGAGCTTTCTGGTGCAGGGTGTTGACGGCAATCGGCGAGGGAAGGGCTATGAGGGAACGTTCCCGGTGACCCGTTACGACGGCGTCCTGGAAAGTGTCCCGGGGTAGCTCCACGGGATATTTCACGGTGATGGAGTAGCTGGCTATCTGTTTCGCCAGGGAATATCCGTCGTGATGCTCCAGCAACAGGTTATCGGTTACGAGAGTGCCCGGGGGATAGATGGCTTTCAGCATGGGGATGTCGATATCGTGCCGTATCCTGGAGCGGTAAAACTCAAAGCGGTTAAGGAGTTTTTGCGATGTACGTTCCCGCTCGTTGTAAAGGACCGTTCCCGGAAAAGGAAGGAGTTTCCTGATATTGATTCTTTTAATCAGCAGGCCTTCGTCCCTGATTCGGAGAAGCCACTGGTGATTGATGCTGAAGGTCTCTGCGGTTTCTCCCCTGAGTCCCTGTATAAGATTGATGCCCGGCAGTATGACGGGGATGCCGCCGCGCCTGATGCAGCCTATTTTATTGATGAGCCTGATGACCTCCACCGCCTCTTCTCCGGTAACCTTGAGCCCGTTGTGCGCGATCACGTCAGGATCAAAGGATTCAATTCCCAGGGCCATGGTATCGCCCGGGGTGACGGCATCGGCAATGGCTTCCAGTATTTGCGTCGATTCGCGGGGGAATCGGGCGATGGTTCCGGGATTTGCGTTGTCGATATTGAGGACCGATATCAGTCCGCGGTCACGGCGGTCTTTCAGCTGCCGGAAAAGATCTATGACGGGCGGCGGATCGGGCCGGGGAAATCCCATGGAAAAATCACTGAAGGATGTTCCGTATTGAAGAATATCGGCCTGCCTGCCCAGCCTGAAACGGCTTACGCCCGCGGCGATGAGAGAATCGATTTCGGCCAGGATGTCCCCGGCACGGCGGAATTCCACGTTTCTGAAGAGCCCCTCGGAACAGAAGGAGCAGTGGTTCAGGCGCGGGCATCCACGGTAGGTTTCCATTTCGCAGATGATATGAGGGAAGTGGGGATGCAGGGCCACTACCGGGGCACCCAGGACGGCCCACCGGGCGATTTCATCCGTGCTGCGCCGGGTGTCAACGGCGTTTCCCGAGGCCAGGGTGAAGGCGAATTTCTCGATATCGCCCGTGACGGCCAGGGAGTTGCTGCCGGAATTCTGCATAACGGAACTGATGAGTCCCCCCACGGAAAAGTTCAGGCGGTTGTTGGTTTCAATTATTTTTTTAAGTTCCGCCATTGTCCCGATGTGTGACCCCAGGTATCTGCCCGGCACTACGGCGCCGCCTATGAGAAATACATGCTCATACGAAGTTTCTATCCTGAAACCTTCTGCCCTGAACCGGTCAATGGTTGCGTAATCGATTCTATCGGGTGGAACGCCGGCATCCATGAGAGCGCCGTAAATATAACGCGGATAGGGAGAAATAAAGGGGGGGACCCCGAAACAGGCAGGTTCATCAACATAGCAGTCAAGTATGAGAAACCGGCCTGTCATAGCTGTGCGAGCACATCATCAAGATCGACTGTCATGCGGTCCCGTATCTTTTTTTCAATCTGGAGGACGAAGTGTTTGTTTTCCCTGATGAGCGACTTGACCTTGTCGTTTACCCCGTAGCGGTGAACCAGGTCCTCGACACGGTTATCAAGAGTGACCACCGTGTCATGCATCACGCGTTTGTCGGCATAAAACACTATTTCACGCTCCTCAAGTGGGCCCTGGGCATCGAAGTTCTGGAATACGACATGGGACTCGCATATCTCCGCCAGGGAGTCAAGATTCATTTTTCGGAGCATCTCGCCGCCGATAAGGTCGTGTCGCAGTTCCCGGGTTTTGATAGTTCGTGTTTTCGCGATATCGTGGAGAAGGGATCCGCTGATGACCATGCTCCTGTTTATTTTGACATCATCCTTCAGATGGTCCATGATGGCGCAGGCGACATTTTTTACCTGGATGGAATGTTCGACGATATTGGGGAGCATTCCATACTCCTCCATTATTCTCATGCATTCACTTTCGCTGGGCAGTGACAGTTCTTTATTCATTATATACTTCGATCACATTGGTTTTCTGTTTTGTCAGGGATTCAGTATCCTGTATTCCATGCCCTGCAAACAATTCCCAATGATACAGTTTTATTATCGTCCTAAATCTTCAAGTAAAAAATGGTCTGAATATGGTCTGGAAAACAATGAATAAACATATTGATGGACAAATTAGAATTATATGTTGACTTTTAAAGCCTCATTTTTTGACACTAGATAACAGTAAATGCTTTTATAAAGAATATAACTATTAAATACTGTCAGGGTGGTGTTTATGGAAAATCAACATTTAGCTTTAATGATTCGGAAAAGTATCGAAACGTACAGCGAAAGGAGTGCTTTGCGGGCCAAGGTGAACGGAGTATGGCAAGCGACTTCCTACAGGGAACTGGGACAGAAAATAGATGCCCTGGCCGGCGCTCTTCTCGGTCTGAACGTGAAGAAAGGAGAGATGGTGGGGATATTTTCGGGAAACAAACCTGAATGGCCCATATGTGATTTTGCTATTTTAAGCATCCGCGGCGTCACTGTTCCCATATATGGAACCAACACGGCAAAACAGGCCGAGTATATAATCGACGACGCGTCAATCAGGCTATGTTTTGCCGGTGACCAGGTGCAGTATGATAAATTGAAGTTTGTCATTAAAAAATCGAAAAGCTTGAAGAAAATCATCGCCATGGATAATAAAATAAAGATAAGCGATGATGATTCCCTGTATTTCAGCGATCTCCTTAAAAAGGGAGCGGAAAATCCCCGTACCGGTGATATAAGGGCCCTTCTTAATACGGCAACCTCCGATGACCTGGCAACACTGATTTACACATCGGGAACCACGGGTGATCCCAAGGGGGTCATGCTGGCGCACTCCAACTTCGCTCACCAGCTCAGGGCTGTGGATGCCGGGTTCAATATCACGGAGAAAGAACGGTCACTCTGTTTTCTCCCCCTGAGTCATGTCTATGAAAGGAGTTGGTCCTATGTGGTGTTCTCCCATGGCGGCGAGAATAATTACCTGGAGGATACGAAGAAGATACTGGAATATCTCAGCGAGGTCAGGCCCACGGCCATGGTCAGCGTTCCCCGGCTCTATGAAAAAATTTATTCCACAGTCCATGACCGTCTCGAGAAGGGCTCGGCGGTGAAACGGGCCCTTTTTCACTGGTCCTTCAACGCCGGACAGAACTATGCCAACAGGAAGAAAGATAAAAAATTTGTTGGGCCTCTACTGGGCATCAGGCACGCCATCGCCGATAAACTGGTTTTAAGTAAAATGAGGGATGTGGTGGGCGGACCCAAGAACTTTTTTTCAGCCGGCGGGGCACCCCTGGCAAAAGAGATCGAGGAGTTCTTTTTTGCCGCGGGACTTTTGGTAGTCCAGGGATACGGTCTCTCCGAGACGTCTCCTCTCATATCATTCAATGCACCAGGCCATTTCAAGTTCGGTACCGTGGGACGTATTGTGAGCGAGGTTCAGGTCCGCATAGACAATGAAACCGGAGAGATCCAGGTGAAGGGACCTAATGTAATGAAAGGCTATTACAACAAACCAGAAGATACCAAAGAAGCCTTTACCGCCGATGGCTATCTGAAAACAGGAGACGTGGGACTCATTGACCAGGATGGATATCTCCGGATCACCGACAGGATCAAGGATCTCATCATAACCTCTGGCGGCAAGAATATCGCTCCCCTTCATATTGAAACACTGGTGGGCATGGATCATTATATCGAGCAGATCTGCACTATCGGTGATAAAAGAAAATATGTGAGCGCGCTCATCATCCCCAACTTTCCTGCCCTTGAGGATTATGCAAAGGAAAAGGGCATAACCTATACCTCGCGGGAAGACCTGGTGAAGAGCGATCAGATAATGCTTTTTTACAAAGAAAGAATTGACGCCAATTCACGGGAGCTGGCGCAGTATGAAAAGATAAAGGCCTTTACCATTCTGGCAAAGGAATTTACCCAGGATGGCGGCGAACTCACACCGACACAGAAAATCAAACGCAAGGTCGTTATGGAAAAATACCGTGATCTTGTCGAGAAAATGTATCCTGAAGAATAGGGTGGTGATGCCGTGAAGGCCCGTCAGGGACTTCACGGCATTCATGTATTTTTTTATAGCCATAGATATTCTGGACATGCAACCCTTTGAAATCTGCTTTATACAACCTCCCACGGAAAAGTAAAACACGATAAACATCCCGCCTCGGCGGGTTTATGTTGTGCGGTTCTTGCAAAAAAAATTAAAAATTGAAACTTTTTATCATAATTTTTTGACGATGCATGAATCTTTCATTATATTCATCAGATTTATTTTTTGCATTTGAAATCAGTTTACCCGTGACCGGCGGATAATGCGGTCACGATCCTGAGAGGAAAAGGAAAATATAATGAAAGGGCAAGGCATCAACATCATAATGATCACATGCGTCATACTTTTTACCGGCGGGCAGCTTCACGCCGTTTCGGTGTTTCTGAAAAACGGCAGCATTATTGAGGGGGCGATAGTGAAACGCACGGCCAGGGAAGTGGTTATCAAAAATGATACGATCGACCGCCTGACAATTGACTCAGAAAAAATCAAACGAATCGTCAAGTCCAATAGCTACAAGAAGAAGTACAGAATGTACAGGGCGAATGGCTCTTTCGTGGATGTTTATATCGTGGGCCAGACAACAAAAAACTATGTCGTCAGGGATGACCTCGGTGATGCACGGGAATTTACCATAGCAAAAAAGTCAGTACTCAGAAAGGTTCCCGCTCCCGACAGGGAAAATCCGTCACGGGCCACTGATGTGAATGAACTTATACTGGTTGGACAGGGCCAGACCTGGGATTCCCTGTATGTCGGTCTCGGAGCTGCTTATGCCGTTTCTCCCGGCCTTCTGGGAAAGAATTTCAGGGATGGTTTTGGTCCCTCGGTGAAATTCTATAATTCCCCGGCCCGGGCCCTCCACTGGGGATTGGGATTCAGCGGCATCTATTTCCGGACCGTGGAAAAAACACAGCTGCTTGAAGTGGGAAATATGCTTTTCAACTTCGATGCTACATTAGGATATTCCATGGAGCTGGTAAAACGACGTGTAGCCCTGACCTTTTACGGTGGGGCCGGTTATTCTCTTTTTATGCTGGGCACTTTCGGTGATCAGAAGTTCGATAGCGGCGGAGCATCAGCCGGCGGACTGTATGAATCAAGTTTTTACCACAGTCCCTCCGTGATTACGGGAATCCAGATCCCGGTGCGAATTTTCCGCAGAACCAATGCCATGCCCTTTATAGAGCATCGATGGTTTCCTGTATCAAAAACGTATCTCGGCCTTTTCAATATCGGAATGACATTTAACTGGTAGGTAAAAAAATGAAAGCTAAAAATTCTATAAAATATTTTGTGATTATCGTAATGACACTGACGGCTTTTTCCTGCTTCGATCTGGCTGACGATCTGGGGGATGCCGCTTCAAGAGGGAAAATTACCAATATAAACGGACTGACACTGGACGGGAACAGGGATGTACTGTATGATGATGTGAACAGCTGTTATAGCGATGCTGCCAATGATTCCCGGTCGGCAACGGGGGGGATGGATATTGCAAAATACTATCTCGCCCAGGATAATAGCTCTCTCTGGATATATGTTTCATTCAACGATGGGAGTCCCGTAGCTCCCGGCAGCGAGATAAGCTGTTACTATATCGGATATATCAGTACGGACGGTTACGGAGAGTACCAGGTCTGTGCAGATTATGACAGCGGATGGACGGCCCGGCTTGACAATATTCTGGATGAGAGCAATATCAGTATTCCCATATCGATTGGCGTGGGCGAGGGACTAGAGTTGAGGATAAATAAAGCTGCGCTGCCTTTTACTATTTTCGAATTCGATTTTTCCACGAATAACTACGATGATAATACGGCCATCAGGAAATACTGGTTTGACTGACGAATCCCCGTCAAACCGGGCTATTTCATGAATCCTCCGATACCGGTCATGACCATTTCCGCGGCCAGCGCGGCAAGGACAAGACCGGTAATTTTACTCAGTATCACGAGCCCTCTTCTTTTCAGTATCTTTTCAATGTAGCCGCTTATATACAGGAGCAGTCCCACGCAGACAATGGCAGCGAGAACAGCCGATATGCCCGTCACGCGGTGAATAAAGTCGTTAAGGTCTCCGCCCATGACCAGGAGTGCCCCGGTGGTTGCCGGGCCGATGGCCACGGGGATTGCCAGGGGCACAACGGCAATGTCCTGGTTCGGATCTTCCGCCTCGGGGATATCACGGCCCTGTACCAGGTCCTTTGCCGAGAGGAAAAGCAGGATGCCCGTGCCTATCCTGAAAGAATTGAGGGTTATACCGAAGATCATGAATATCTGGTTTCCCAGGAGAAGGAGTATGATGCTGATGATGATGAGTGAAAAGGCCACCTTGAAGGCGATTTTCTTCCTCATGTGATAGTTCATGTCCCGAGTCATGGATAGAAACGTGGACAGCAGGAAAAATGGTGTCAGGAGAAAAAAGAATTTTATGAATGTATGTATGAAGAGAGTTGTCATGTATTGGTCCTATTTTTTATCCGGTATGTTGCTTACCTCGGAAATGCAGGTATCATTATATTTTGTCCCCCGGTATACGGAAAGGATTTCCAGGGCGATGAGTGTGCCGTCCTCTTTTTTTATTACCGGCTCCCCATGTTCGCTGACGCTGCTGAAGGACATTCGTTTATGAGCCGGCAGTGGCAGGGGTTGCCAGCCGTTGATATCCTTCAGTTCAACCTCGTGCGAGGCAAGGACGGTAATATTTTTATACTCGATGGCTTCAGCATACTGGCCGATGATCATTTTTGCTTCACGGGCCTGCATCACCGTCACCCTGATTTTCTGTGGGCGGTTATTTGCTTTGTATATGCCGGCATTAGCTCCCAGTCCGCTCCAGATACGCACAGGCCGTGAGATATCAGCCTTGATAATGATGATTTCGCCGATCCCTTCGTCTTTTTTCCCCTCGCACCAGGCCGTGGCAGTATTGCCGTCCATGGCGCTCCAGGCGCTGTACATGCAGGACCATTTCTCATGGGCCATCTCATAGTCGTTCAGCAGATCAGGGGCATCATCGCCGGTGTCGGGAGGAACATCGGGGCCTTTTCCTGTGGCCTTGAGATATGACGTACTCCAGTCACAGACATAGGTGCCCAGATGCCAGCTTCCCCACCAGGTCAGTTCAGGTATAATGCCTTTTTTGATAAGGGCCGGCAGTGCCGTATTTCCTTCTTTTGCGCAGAGCGAAGCCTCGTAAACCTGGGAGTGGATATCACCGGAAAATAAAAGAATAAGCGTCAGTATGAACAGGGATGGCAGGGACAGGTGTCTTCTCATATTTGATACCTCCTGGTTTCGGGACTGCTAGAATTTTGGGAAACGATGAATAGCCTATCTTTCGACGGGGGTTTTGTCAAACGATAAAATTGGATTGATCGCGAATGAAGAGCTGGACTATTTCAGAAGTGCATTTCTTATTTCCTGTATTGAATAGCCGTTGATTGAGCCTTCCCAGCAATCAAGATAAAGGAGGCAGGAAGCATCAACTTCGTAATGGAGATCCAGGGTAAGCGTGCCTTCTATATCTCCCTCAATCCTTAAAGTGCCGGTAAAATCAAAGCTTGATACGGAACCCTGGAGGCCCGATAGCCGGGTGGATATGGTTCCATCGAAGACCGTGCCGTCGTCCGACGCGGAACAATTATCCAGGGTGAGTGTAATGGAAGCGTCCCAGGTTGCACCGCTGTAGGGAACAAAAGAATCACCGATCATGGTCAGACATGTCGAGGAGGATCCTACTTCAATGGACATTCCTGACGCGCCGTCGACTGTTTCAGGTGCAATGGTCAAGGCCCCGTTATCGGAATTGAATTCCATGAGGACGAATTCAGTAAAAACATCGGCCGTATCTTCAACACTCAGTCTCGCATGGGAATCCATGCCGTTTATCAGGTCCTCGCACCCTGTAACGGCAAGGGCTGATATGATGAGTATTGTAAAAAAACATATCCTTTTCATATTTTGCATCCTTAATTCCGAGAATAAAAAAAAGTGCTGTCATGCCATTACTTGGGGGGTAATATATGCATGACAGCACGTTTATGCAAGAATAAATTGCAATAATAACCTCGTATTTTAATAAAGATCCTGAATCGTAATGCCGTTGATTGTACCTTCCCAGTCGACGCAGTCCCAGGTTTTGAAACACTCTTCCAGGTTGTAGACGATGTCGATATCGAATTCCTCGCCGGGAATTGCCGTCACGTTAAATGTGCCCGTTACATGGACCTGGTAAACGACGCCGATGCGCGAACCTGATATTTCCGTAAGGAAATTCCCTTCAATAGAAGGACAGTTGGTGAAGGAACTCTGTACGGTAAGGGTCCACCAGTCGGAATTGAAAAGATCATATGCGGACTGAATGACCTGCAGGTCGAAATTTACGCCCGTGGACCAGGTCACACAGCCGAATGTTCCGTTCAGTGATGTATTGTCCAGCAGGGTCCAGGGATTGAGAACGGCATTGTGAATGAGCTGCAGCAGGGCATCCACTGATTCCTGGGTGGCGCCGCTGAGACCCAGGTCGACAATGTCCTTTATGGGGTTTTCTACCCAGAAGGAGCTGCCCTGTTCGTTGAGAGTATCGACGATGCACCGGTTGGTATTATAGTAATATGTCTGGGTGAATTCCTGGCCCGAACTTCTGAAGGCATCATCGAAAATGAGAAGGGCCGTGCGGGCCTGTCCCTCATCGCTGCTGACGGCGTCGCTGAAGCAGCCTGTAGAATAAAGAAGAGGGAGAAAGCTGAGTATCAGGATAAAATTTTTAATTCTCATGGTATCTCTCCGTTGATATATGGTTTTGTATGTGGTATCGATTCGCAGGTTATATGGTTTGCTATATTCCCTGCTTCCATAAACTAAGAATGGGGAAAGGGCAAAAATGAGGAAAAAAAATGAGGGGATTGTATTTTTTTTTCTGATCAGGGGGAAGGCAGCCCCTGTCATTGATTATTCAGGTTACCGGCGGGGACCGGGCCAGTCCAGCCGGTATCTGATACCGGCCTGGAAAAGCAGGGTGTGCACGGGTCCGGAAGATTCAAGCAGCATACTATAGGTTATGGTTGTTTCAGCGTAAAGTTCTTCGTAGACATGGTAGCCGAAAACCAGCTCTGAGCCCAGGGCCGGGTCCAGGGCATGCCTGGTTGAATTATCATCCATGTCGAATCCGTGACCGTAGGCATGGTAGAAACGCAGATAGGCGGCTCCCAGAGAAATCCGGGGGATAACATAAAATTGTCGGTAAAAGGAGAAATAATACCCGGCAGAGAACAGGAAGGGGAGCATAGAGAATCTGTCTGAATCATTGTCCCTGCCATGGGAAATGAAGAAACCCGTGTCAAATCCCAGTATCAGTTCCGGGGGAAGATATGTCGCGTCCAGCCCGATATTGGAGAGGGTTATTCCGGTTTGCAGGCCGAAGCCGGTCTTTACCAGATCATGGAGTTTTCCCAGGGGCTGGAATATGCTGAAGTATGCGTGTGTATCAATGACGCATGAGGATTTTTTTACAGTTTTCGTCTTTCTGCCATTGCCGGCTGTTTTTTTGCTGTGGTTTCGAATATCAGTAATTATTTTTTTTGTCAGCGTATCAACGGTTTTTCTGGTTTTTTTAATATTTCCGTATGATTCACTATATTCCGATAGTATTTTTTCATCCGTAACGCTCAGCACCCGCATGGTAATGGTATAGGGGCGGTTTCCTGATACGGTGCCGTAAACTACATACCGGGCCTCGAGTGAACGGCCAGCCAGAACCGCGCAGGAACTGTCATTACACCCGTATTTCCGCAGCTCTTTCAGGTCTTCCTTCGCATTGATCTGTTCACGTTCCAGAACGAACAAGTCTTTTTCGCCGTGCAGTTTCATTTCCGCATAATTTCTCACCATGTTGCTGTAGGACTGCGGGGTGTTTACGGGATTGAATTGCAGCACCGCAACGCGTTTTTTCTCCGCTGCATGGGCATGCACGGATATGAGACAGGTGAGGCAAAGGATGGAAGCTGCCGTGCAGGAAATCAGGAGGTTTATTATGCGGTAATATGATAATCTTTTCACTGGCAGGCTTTTATCATTAAATTATCTTCCAGCGGCAGATTACTCCTATATCAGTGTTTATGTCAAGATAAAGTGGAATTTTAAGATGTTCCTGTTATTTGCCTTTTAATGGCGGAAGGCGCCGGCAGATGCGGTCCACGGCCCGGTCCAGTTCACTTAAAGAGGATACCTGCTCTTCCGTAATGAAGATAATCTGTGATGTCCTGGCATTGATAATTTTAATGAAGATATGAATCGAGCTGTCGGGTTTTTCGATGCTGCCGATGAGGGCCCAGGGAGTACCCTTGATTATGGTCTCTTCGGCGATGCGGGAATAGGATGCGTTATGAAGCCTGTTCAGTTTTTCGTGAATTCTGTCCGTCACAAGCCGGCCTGTTTCCCTGCCGAGACTGGAACTGGTGAAGGGCTTTATGGTAACCGTATATGACAGGGGCGCCGCGGGAGTTTTGCCCCAGGAAGCGCTGAAGTATAGGACTGTGGCCACGGGTATGCTTATCGCGAGAGCGGCGGCAATTTTAACGAAGGTCAGGGGGATGCCGGTTTTTTTTACCAGGAAAAAAAGACCGGTTATGATGGCCGAGATAAGGGCATACCGTGATGTCTTTTTCACCACCGATGAGTAAATCGGGCCCATCCGGCGGGCTATATGCTCCAGCATGTCGTCGGTTATCGGCATGGCCAGGTTGTAATGATCAAGCAGTCGCTGCATTTCCTGTTTTTTAGGTTCCTTATTTCTCATAGGAGATCACCTATTTCCCTGATTCCCTTTTCCTTCAGACTTGCTACGACCCGGTTCTCGACCTGTTTATATCTGTATTCAGCCTGCCACCGGGTCATATCGAGATATCTGCCGGCTTCTTTAAAAGAAAAGTTATGGATGGCTACCAGCTCGAATAAATTCTTTTCCTTTTCATTGCCATAGATAGTCCTGTCTTCCAGTACTTCCTGTATGATTATACGGCTGTCCTGAAACGTATCCTCATCGGAAATGGGAACTGTGTCGGACAATCCGTCAATATCATCGGCATTGCTCCTGGCCGTGGCTTTTTTGTTGTAATAGTTCGTTATCTCGAAACGGACCGCCGTCATGAGCCATTTTTTCTTATCCCTGATATCCTGAAAGTTATTGAAGAAGCGGATAAATACCTCCTGGCAGATATCCTCGGCATCGTCAATGCTTCCCACCCTGGATACAAGAACGCTGCATACGAGGGGATAATACTGGCTATAGCATTTTCTGAACTCACGATTTTTTTTTGCTTCCAGCATGGTATCGAAACGTGTTCCCCCAATTGTATAGAATGAATAAATCGCTGAAAAGAGGAAAAAATTTTTATTATTGCCGTAAATCGGCACATTCATTTTTTTTCCATTGACAAGGATTGGGCTGATCGGATTATTAAAAGGTCCCTGTATTCATTATTATCAGCAATCCCTCTGTTATATTTAAGGAAAATAAAAGGGAACAGAAGAAAATATTTGCATATTTGCCGTGCCTCTTTTAGGGTGACTTTTATTATCGGCACATATTTGCCATCTGATTTTTTGATTTGATCGACCGGCAGTAAAGAATCGAGTGGAAGGATAAAATGGCTTCAATTGAGAAACATCTTGAAACGAAGGAAAGAATACTTCAGGCCGCGAAGGAAGAGTTTTCCGATAAAGGTTTCGACGGCGCCAGAATGGGCGCCATTGCCAAACGTGCCTGCGCCAACCAGGCACTGCTCCATTATTATTTTGATACGAAAGAAAAGCTCTATGAAGAGGTTCTGCATCATTATTATTTTCTAGAAGACGAACAGCTCATACGGAAAGAAGTGGAAGGATGGTCTCTTTCCCCCGAGGAAACCCTGTATATGGGTATTTACTTGCTTGTTAATCTCCCCCTGGGCGCTTTTGATCCTGATTTTATCAGAATAATATCCCGCGAGGTTGCCGAGGGACGCAATAACCTGAAAAACCTCATGAGCAAATATTTTTATCCGAGAATTTCCAGTTTTGTGGAAGTCATTCAGTACGGTGTTGACCAGGGCGTCTTTGAAACAGAGAATACCTATATGGTAATAATGCAGATGGTTTCATTCATCATTGTTTATGAAAACCAGAGAGAAATCGCTAAAAACCTGGATTTCCCCTGGGTGGAATTTCTTTTCAGCGAGCATTCCAAGGAGCAGATGTTTCAATTTCTTCTGAAACACACCTTCAAGGGTCTGACCCCGGTAGGAAAGGTGGTGAAGATACCGAAAATATCCGATGAAAAGATGCAGCAGCTCGATAGAATAATAGCAAAAATAGGCTCCCTCCATTCAAAAAGAGTGAAATCCGGACCTGACAGCGATGAGTAATATAAAAGAGTGATATCTTAAAACAAAATGCCCCTGGAAGCAGGGGCATTTTTTATAAGTTCAACTATTTTCAGTATTTTTATTTTGCACCGCGTTTTTTGATGCTTATGGTGACGGAAACATCGGGCAGAGGTTTTGCTTCGAGACTGAGGATTTCGGACGGGGCTATGACCTTGCATCGAATTGTCGTGTTCTGGCTGATATTCTGCAGGAAGATGGGGGTCGTGGTAAGGTATATTTCCTCGCTGGAGTTTTTTTCCGTGGCGAGCATTACCTGCAGCTTTTCAGGGGTAACCTCCACCGATAGAATATCGAGCCCCGCCGGGAGAGCGCCGACCAATTGAGGTTTAATTATGACATCCTGCTGCACAAAGGAATAGAGGCCCACGTCAAAATTTGACGGCTGGGCATCGATGAGGCTGATATTGTGGTGCAGGTTGATAATATTCCTGGCCACGGAGATCGTCACTTTTCCCGGTTTCGACTGCTTCAGGTCCACGGTGGCCTTCAGTTCCTCGGGCCTCACGAGGTTTATCTCCGAGGCCGGTCCTGAGATTTTTATCCGCGCCACGATTGGTTTGTCGCCGGAGATGATCATTTTATCGGCAAGCCTGTATTCTATGGGAATGGTCGTTACCAGTTCCTTGGTCTGGCTCACGGTGGCCATGATGGACAGCCATAAAATAAATGCCAGTGTCAGCGACAGAATTCCTTCCAGTACGAGAGACATCTTTTTGCCCCGGGTCTGTTGAAGGGGGGTGAATCCGCCGGCTGTTTTCCAGTGTTCTTCGATGCGGTTCTGCAGTTCTTTTTCATTTTCCACCAGATCCACCTGGCCTTCATGAAAAAGGGAGATGACGCCCCGTTCCTCGGACACGGTAATTATGAGAGCATCGGTAGCCTCCGAGAGTCCCAGGGATGCGTGGTGCCGCGTGCCGAATTCATTGTTGTAGCGCGTCGATGTGGAGAGAGGAAGGCGCAGGCCGAATGTGGTTATTTCACCGTTTTCAATCACCATGGCGCCGTCGTGGCCCGGCGAGTGGTTGTCGAAAATGCTCAGAATGAGGGGAACGCTGGGCCTGCCGTTCATGTGAATTCCGCCCGAAACCTTCGAATCGATGGAATCCCTGCCGGGAAGGATTATGATGGCTCCCAGCCTGCCGGCCGCCATCTGGAATACCGATTCACAGATCAGCAGGGATAGATGGTTCCCTTCGGAGAGAGTTTTCCGGATTCTCAGGGTCGACGCCGTTCTTTCGAATATTTTCCTTATCTCGGGCTGAAAGATGATGATAAGGGCGATGAGCGCTATATTGCTTACATTATTAAACAGCCACGACAGGCCGCTGAAGCTGAAGAGGCGCGCCATGGAATAGATGAAAAGGATTACCCCGATCCCCATGCCGATTCGCCATGACCCCGAGCTCTTCAGCGTCCTGTACAGGATGAGAACCATGAGCGCCATTATGGGCACGTCAAAGAAGGTTCTCCAGTCAATGAAACTGATTATGATATTAATGTACTGGGATAGTATATGCATGGCACTTATCGATAGAATACAACCTGGGGGCAGTCATGTTTTTTTTCAACAGTAATTTTATTCCGAGGGTGTTTTAAGGTGTTTATTTTCTCGATTGACATGGTGATCTATGGGGATATATGTGATGCAGCTAATAATTTCGGAATTGTTTGTTGCATCGGGAGGGTGCTGACATGAAAATGAAGAATATTCTTACAGTACTGGGAAACGGGGATCTGATGCGCATGATTCCCTTTCTTGGAGACTGGAAAGCCTTTGTCCGGTGGCAGTTTTTATACGCAGTCATAGAAAGCGGCCTCCTGGATATTCTGGACAGGGGGCTTACACGAGATGAGATCATGGAGGAATCGGGTGTTCGGCGTGCCGATATCCTTGACGCGCTTCTTGATCTGGGATGCGCTCTGCGTGAACTTTCCCTCAAAAACGGCCGATACCAGGTGAGGGGAAAACGTCTCAGGCGGCTCCAGGGCGGGAAGGGTGACTGCAACCGGGCACTCATAGAAGCGGGCTCAACCTATTACAGTGATATTTACCGGAAGGCGGGAAATCGGCTTCGCGGTGAGGGGAACGGTCCCTACCTGGAAGAGGCCGGGCCCATAATCGCTCGATGGGGAAAGCTGCTGGAACCGATGATAAGGAATTTTGTCGTGAAAACCTTTGCCGGAAGAGGGGAGCTTAAAACACTTGATGTGGGCTGCGGCTCGGGGAATAACCTGAAACTGGCTCATTTGGTTAATGAGAGTGTTTACGGCATGGGTATCGATTATGATGAAAACGTGGTACGTCAGGCCGCGGCAAATATGAGAGACTGGCGGATGGACAATCAATTTGCGGTTGCGGAGGGTGATATCCGCACGCCGTCCACAGAGCTTGGCCATGGGTACGATGTCGTAACAATGTATAATGTTGTTTATTATTTCACTGTTGAAGAACGATGCCAGGTGTTCAGAAACATCCGGTCCCTGCTCCGGGAGAACGGTGAGCTGGCTATTGTAAATTCATTCAATACCAGAAAAAACGGCTGGGGAACTTCCAATCTTAATATGGCCGTTACATCCATACAGGGATGCTATCCGCTTCCCCGTCTGGACGAGACGCGCCGGTTTCTTGAGGAAGCGGGCTTTAGCCGGATAACGGTTGAGCAGCTTGTTCCAGGCGACGCCTTCTATGGCATAACAGCAAAATAATTGATGGTCACGATGAATCAACGGGGGTCAGAGCCTCGTAATCAGATAAACAGGATTGAACCCAAATCTATGGCGGTTTCACCGGAAAGGTATATGATTTTTTTACCCGCGTTCTCAATGAAAGTTATGATCTGCTCCTCGTCGGGGTGACTGCGCAGTGTTCCCGTAAGAAATACCGTGTCTCCCGCGGTACCTGAAGCCCCTCCAAGAAAACCGTACCGGTAGCCCGGTAGGGTGACATGTCCAGGGTTAATGAGAAGCGAAGTGATACCCGCCTTTTCAGCCTCAGCATGAATCGAGCGGTCAGCCGTAATAATATGATCCTCATCGACAATGAGCGTAGAACATCTTGAGTAGCCCTGTTTAACATTATGGAGACTGATTTTTTTCTCTGCCAGGTATTCTTTGATTCGGGGCTCTGTCCCCTCAATCCGGTGGAATGCCGCTCTTCCCGTACAGGCGATATTATACGGTATATCTTCCGGATATTCCGGTCCGGGGACGGTTTCACACAGGGTTATATGGCCATATCTGTCCAGTTCATGCAGGAAAACCGGGGTCAGAGCCCTGTGGCAGAAGATGCTTCTCCGGTGAATGAATATCTGAATGTCGGGGTGCCCTGAGATGGGCCGGGAAACCCCGTCAAAACGCGGAACAATGAGGGCTCTGACCCCGTTTTTTTTCAGATTATGGACTATTTCTTCAGGTGTGTCGGGATTTATCAGTGCTGTTTCCATTAAAGGACTCTTTTGTATGATTATTATGATTATTATGATTATATAGAAGCTTTTTAAAAACATATAAATAAAAAAACCTTGTCAATATCAGGTGGGTTCATTGTATATTATAGTACATATATTTGTCAGCAATTCCTCCAGGAAAAGAGATTACATACATGAAAAATAGTATATGTAAAGAATATAAGCATTTTTGGGCATTTGTGTTTTTGCTTTCATTAATAATAGCTGCGTCCGGCTGCAGTGCCGTTTCCGAGGAGAAAATAACCTATACCGATCTGGAGAGGGAAAATACTTATTCAGGTAGCGACCCTAATATCTTTTATGTTGATACCGATGATGATGTAAATCTTACCTATACCCTGAATTTGGAGGGAAATACAAAGGATGTCTTTTTTGTTTACACTAATACTAATACGGGGAGAAGTGTGGCCCCGCCTGTGCTTCTGGAAAATTCAGTCGATGGAAGAAGTATAATTGATCCTGTCGATGAATATGTCATGCCCAGCGAAGGAGCAGGGAAAGCCGGTACTGCTATACGCGGAACTCCCGAGAGTGAAAAAATGCGTCGCGATCCCTATTCAATGATGGAAATAACGAATTCCCGGTCAACCGGCAGTTTTGAACCGGTCCCGCTCATGAGCGGAATTTTTTATACCGGTCAGACCATTTCCCAGGGAACTATAACTACAAGTGATGATCCTAAGCTCACGGTTTTCGACTCAACGAAAGGTATAACTCTTAAAATTTGGGTGGATGAAAATTACTGGGGAACCGGAGACGGACAGATTGATGGCCCTATGCTTGAAACGCTGGCGGATCTTTTTTTAAAAGAAGGAGCGGATAACGATATTTATAACTGGGTTACGGATATTTATGGAGTGCCATGGGGTAATCATACGAATGATTATCTAATTGACACGGAAGCGTCAAGAACTGAAATTCACATACTTTTTTATGACATTGATAATGATGGTACCTCTTTTACATCTAGTGGTGGTGTTGTAGGCTATTTTTATCCGAAAGATAATTTCAAAAAAGCTGTTTATTCCGGATCCAACGAAAAGATCATGTTTTACATGGATGCTCCCATGTTTGCCTATGGCAGTGGATTATGGCAGATCACCGACCCGTGGCCTGCGGAAATTGTGTCAACCCTGGCCCATGAATTGCAGCACATGATTAATTTTTATCAGAAGGCCGTGATGCGGACATTTCCTGAAGGATCGGAAACATGGCTCGATGAGATGTGCTCTCTCATGGCCGAAGATTTTATCTCCATGAAACTTGACAGCAGTATTAAAGGGCCGCGTGGTGTTGAAGGAAGCGAACTCTCTGATGGAAATGCATTTAATACTTCAGGAAGATTGCCTGCCTACAACTATGCGCATTTCATGCCTGTCACAGACTGGTCCGATCCAGACGATAATTCACTGGTGGGTTACCATTATGCCGTGAAATATGCGTTCGGCGCCTACCTGGCCCGGAACTTCGGCGGTGCGGCGCTCTTTCAGAAAATTGTACAGTGTGGTTACACTGATTTTCGGGCCGTAGAATCGGCGCTTCCTATCGGAGTCAGTGATGATTTCGGAACTCTCTTGAGGAAATGGGGGATAGCCTACATCCTGTCTCATGAATCGGATGTGCCTTCCGATTTAAGGTATAATAACGGAGCAGGTGGTTTTGTTGATAATGCGTTGGGGTATGGGCTGGGTTCTATCAATCTAGATAATTATTTATACACTAGCAGCAGTGTATGGAATAATGGGAGACGTTACTTTACCGCAACACCGGATTTTAACCTCTTCCAGGGGTCCAGTGTTATCCAGAGGGTTGGGCTCAATATGACCGGAGTTCTTACATGGACTATCCGCATGAGAAAGGATGTCGGCCTGACGGTCGTTGTCCTGGATTACTGATTTTTCCGTGGATTATTATTTATGTCGAATAAAGAAATGATCAGTAATCTGCGTCGTTTTCTCGAAGAAAGCACGCCCCGCTACCTTCATATCCTGGAGGAGATGGTATCCATCAATTCCTGGACCGAAAACCGCGAGGGGGTCAGGGCCCTGGGTGAATACACGGCTGATCTCTTTGCCGGCCTGGGATTTACCCCGGAGTTTATTCCTTCCCGGAATCCCCTTTACGGCAGCCACGTGATACTCACCAGGAAAGGTTCGGGCAGGGCATCCATATCGTGCGTATCTCACCTTGATACGGTTTTCCCTCCCGGAGAAGAGGAGGGCCATGATTTTCATTTCCGCCTTGAAGGCGGCAGGGCTTCGGGTCCGGGGACCAGCGATATCAAGGGCGGGACACTGGTGATGTTCATGATGCTCGAATCCCTCAGTCATGAGCTTCCTTCCCTGTTCGAGTCCGTGAACTGGAAGCTGCTTTTCGATGCATCGGAAGAGACCGTATCTGATGATTTTGGAGAACTCTGTCTTGAGAACATGGATGCTGATACATTGGCATGTCTCATTTTCGAGGCCGACGGCGGCCGTATCGATGAATTTTCTCTGGTGACCTCACGCAAGGGAAGGGCTGTTTTCACCATTGAATCCTTCGGCAGGGCGGCCCATGCCGGTTCAGCGCATCATAGCGGCGCCAATGCCATCGTGCATCTTTGCGGAATTGTAGAAAGGGCCGCGGCCATCACGGATTATAAACGGGGAATTACCGTGAACGTAGGCACGATTACGGGCGGTACGGCCCTGAACCGTGTTCCCGATTATGCCGCCGCGAAGGTTGAGATGCGGGCCCATGATGAATCTGCTTTCAGGGAAGCCGTGGACGCCATGCTCGCCCTGGCAGGCTCTGACCCTCCCGGCAGGAAAAACCTTCAATGTACGGCAAAGATCAGCCTGGATCGCCGGGTCCCGTCATGGCCGGAAAATGAAAGAACGAATCATCTCTTCTCAGTGTGGCGGGAAGCTGCTTCCATTGCGGGGATGCCGATCGTTCCCGAGCGGCGCGGCGGTCTCAGTGACGGGAACTGGCTCTGGCACCGTGTGCCCGCCATCGACGGCCTGGGGCCCGTGGGGGGGAACGAACATTGTTCGGGAGGCCCCGGTACCGATCATGCCGGTCAGGAATTTATCATCACCGGTTCCCTGGCGCCCAAGGCTGCCCTGAATGCCCTGGCACTGGTCATTCTGCTGCAGTCATTTTTTGCGGGGTCAGAGCCTTCGGCATAGAGAATATCGGGGCGCCGGAAATATCATGCTCTGAATCGCCCGGTTATTTCCCTTCACCACCGGTTCCTGACTTCCTCGGCAAATCCGGGAAAGCGGTCCAGGGCAATCACCGTCCCGTCATCGAGCGTCACGGTGCCGGTGTACCACCCGAATACCTGGTGCTGTATCGATGAAATAAGGCCCAGGTTGAAATAGCTCTCCCTGTCCAGGGCCGGTTCAAAATCAAGTTCGAAACGGCCGTCATTGCTGGTGAATTTCCAGGGTTTCATGAAATCGTTGCCGTCAAATACGAAGGTGACCTGGTCCAGCTTATGGCCCTTTCCCTCATAGAAGAGTATGTTTTCCGAGGCAGGGCTCCTGTCGCTGAAACCGTACCCGATGTTCCATCCCAGGGACTTGCCGTCGACGGTGCCCGAGGCCGAGCCCCAGTACCAGGTGTTTTTATAGGTCCAGTTTCCGCGGCCCCAGTCGAGACAGCCGAAGGAACCTTCCGACGCGAAGGTGAATATCCTGGTGCCCATGGTGACCGTTCCTTCGGCGGGCATGCAGTTGATTTTCTGATTGTAATAGAAGGCCCTGCGGTTCTCGGCCCATGACGTGGCGATGACCATGCTGTCCATGTCAGGGTCCTGCTGAAGGACCAGACGGGCCTTCAGTCCCCGGTCGCCGTAGGGCGATTCAAAGGACGGCGCGTCGACGGATAAGATTCTTTTGTTGTCCCTGATCTCGAATTTTACGGTCATTTTTTTATCGCTGAAATAGAGATCGCCGCTTTTCGATGACGGTGGGAATCCCATGCGGCCACGCGTCATGAGCCTTATCGTGTCGAGCTGTTTATAGGTACCGGCTTTGAAATCGACCCAGCACACGGCGACCAGCGCCGCAAAGCTCAGGTCAGACATGGTAACGGTGAGCCCGTATCCGCCATCCTGGGAAATCACGGCATAATAGTCCCATTCCTTGATGCGGTGCCACGAGGCCCTGACTTTACGGCGGTCGTAGTTCCACCAGGGTTTGCGCGCCCAGCCTTCACCGGTCAGTGTGCCGTCGTCTTTCAGTAGTTCCATCGGGCCTGTGATTTCTTTCTGCATGAATATCTCCTTATAATTGGATGAATTTCCTTTCGCAGAGACGCGATTAATCGCATCTCTGCGAAAGGAAATTCAGGGAACAACCTCAAGTCCTATCAGGAGCACATCATCCTCGAAGGGGTAGTCTCCCCGGTGCTGCTGCAGTTCACGGTATATGCCGTCGACAAATTCCTTCACCGGTTTTTTCCCGTACACCGGCAGGATGTCCGGCATGGTGTCTTCGAACTGCCGGAAGTTCCTGTCCACGGCCTCGGTAAGGCCGTCGGTATACAGGAGTATCTTGTCGCCTTCCATGAGATTGATGGTGATTTCTTCACAGTTGATTTCTCTTTCGTATCCCAGGAGAGTCCCTTTCGAGACCAGGCGGGATATTTCACCATGGCGTATCAGAAAAGGGTAGGTGTGCCCGGCCCTGGCATACCGGAGCGTCCTGTCATTATTATTGTAGATGCAGTAGAAGGCCGTGAGGAAATTGTCGCCCATGTATCCCGTTATGTTGTTGTTGATATACCTGAGAAGGTCAGCCGGATCGAGCCTGATAACGCCGGCCGTGTCGAGCAGCGTCTTGAGCATTCCCGTTATGAGAGCGGCGGGCACGCCGTGGCCTGAAACATCACTGATGAAGATGCCCAGCATGTCGCGGTCCCGGAGTTTTATGAAATCAAAAAAATCTCCGCCAAGCTCCGCCATGGACCGGTAAACGGCGTGAATTTTAACGCCGTCTACAACGGGCATGGTTCGCGGAATGATGCTGCTCTGGACCTTCTGGGCCAGGATCAGCTCCTTCTCCATTATATTGTTTTTCTGGGCCAGCTCCTGCTTCTCCCGGATGTCGTGTCCCACGATAACGGTTCCCACATGCTCGTCGAATTCATCGGTTATCAGCGAGGATGAAATATTGACGGGGATATCTCCCCGGGATCTTTTTTTTATTTTCACCTCGATATTTGTCATGGCGCCTGGTCTGTTGTCGACGGGGAAGATGTCCCTGCTGATAATGGAGTGGAAGGGTTTTCCTTTCAGTTCCCGGGAAGTGTAGCCCAGGGTGTTTAATACCTGTTCATTGAAAAGCACGATATTGCCGTGTTTATCCAGAAGAAAGACCAGGTCCATCATCTGGGATATTATTTTTTCCGATGCGATTTTGGAACTGAGCATGAGGAGCCGGTATTTTCCAATGGCGTACCAGATGCCGGCAAGGCCGCCCACGAAGGAGAGGTGCCCCACAACGGGGAGTTTCAGGTCCAACAAAACCGAGATGATGTTGAACGTGTAGACTATCACCATGGTGCTCATAAGTGAGACAATAACTATCTTCGCCTGTTTTTTCTTTCGTATTGATTTGACTTCGATCAGGTACTTAAGGCTTATACCGGCTGCGGTGGTCATGCATATACCATTATACACCATGTATGCGCGATACCACAGTGAAGTGCTGTCCTGTACTTCCAGGATCATGCCCTTTTCCCAGATGAAATCCCCGGTGAACAGCACGCCCGTCATGGAGCGGATGAGAAAAAGGACCACGGGCGTGTAGAGGAGGATAAAAAACCATTTTTTCTTTGTCAGGGTTTGCTGCTTCGTGAATACAAGGATGAAGTGCAGGAATACTCCCGGGATCGCGGTCCACCCGATGGATGAGATCCGGTACCAGAGCATGGCCGTTTCTCGGTCGCGGGCCATGTAGATAAATGTGTAGCCGAAGGACCAGATGGCGAAGCAGATGATGATCACAAAGAAGAGACGGTTGAGCGTAAGACGGGGGTTGAGTCTCAGGACGTAAATCCCGAAGTAGAGACCCGCTATGCAGGAGAAAAAAGCGAATAATGACAGGTAAAACATATCCGACTGTTTGCCCTGTTTCTTTACCGGTTGATCTGGTTGTTATTGTCCTTTATATCCACAGTGTACTGCTGCGGCGCTTTTTTGCCGGCCACCTCGTAGGCCGAAATGGCGTAGTTCTTTGCCTGCCGGCAAGCATCGATAACCTGGCGATAATGCTGTGATGAATTCAGTTTTTTCGCGTCGTTCAGGTTCTGACTTGCCATTATGAAATATTTCTCGATCTTTTTGTTGTCCACGAAATCCACCAGTTCCACGCCTACATCATCGATGATTTTTGCCGTTCTTTCGATGTAGATCCCGGCCAGGTCCCGGTAAATGGCATACTGCAGTTTCAGGTAGCCGTTATACAATTCGATAGCTTCAGTGTATCTGGTCTGTATGTATTTTACCTTGGCGAGTTTGATGTTTTTTTCACCATCCTGAAAGTCCTGCTTAATTTTTTCCGTGCCGAAATTCAGGACCGCTATTTCAAGGGTTTTGATCTCCTTTTCACACCGCTCGCGGAGTGTCTGGGCGTCGCTGAGATCGCTGGCCATCAGATCGAAACTGGTAACCAGGAGTATCGTGAAAATGGAAAAAAGAAAAACCGCTGATTGTATGAGAGTTGTATAAAAACCTGTCTTTTTCATTATGGTCTTCTCCCCGGTGATATTTTCAATTATTATTATGATGATATTCCCGGCGAACTGTCAATTCTATTATTGAAGAATTCACCGCTTTCATGGAATATGACGGACTTTTCCCGTCCTCACTCTATTTATTTTCTTCCTTCACGATATACCTGAACAGGCAGTGATCTTTGCCTGTTTTAAAGCGCTGCTCCAGCTCCAGTTTTACATGGGGATTATACCCGTCCAGGATGGCGAAATCTGCATATTTACAATAGATGTTCGCGTACTCGGCAAGACCCCATTCCTGTGCAGCGGCATGGAAGGAGCAGGTGGTAACGGGGGCCAGGAGATCGGCATTATCCAGGTAGGGCTTCACGGGAAAATTTGCTCCATCAATATCGGTATAGATAAGCCAGTTCTTGAAGGAGAGCGGTTTTCCCAGGGCCGTAACGCGCTGTGCTATGCGACGCCCCCTTTCCCTGCCGAAATTTTCAACAGCTTCACGGATCAGCTTCTCCCCTTCATCGGGGCCAAGTCGCTCGATTATCACTTTACTCATGGAGGCAAAGAGCTGTGCCGTCAGACCAAATCCCGGAGTCTGATATTTTTTTCCTATGAGTTTTCGCCTGAACAGGACATCCTTCAGATAGCCCATGCTCAAACCCTTTTTCTTTTCTCTTTGAAGATCATCCATGATAGTTCCTCCCGGCAAATCGATTTTTTATTCAGGTAATATATTTATATATGGATTGCGCCAGTTCATTGATGAGCTTGTCTTCATTGTTCCGGTAATTGAAAAACTTTATTGAGTGTATCAGGTAGGCTATTGATCCATGGATTATTTTCGCAGCCATATCAATATCTTCTATGCCCAGGGGGCGGCTTTTTTCAAATTGAATAAGGATATTTTTGATATACTGGAGTTCGCGTTTTTCTGCTGCGTCATAGATTCTGGCGATGTCCGTATCGGTAAAGCGCAGGGCGATGGTCTGGGCATGGAATCGCAGGTCGATGTCAAAGCTGCGGAAAACATTTTTAAGGTAGTGATAGAGGGTTTCCTTTATATCGAGCTCATCCCTGGTATACCGGAATTCCATGGCTTCCGATAAAATATGGGCTGAAACAGTATTGATAAAGCTCTCCAGCACCTCCAGGTAAAGGGTGCGCTTGTTTGTGAAATAGCTGTAGAAGCTGCCAATGGACACACCGGCCTTTTCCACGATTTCATTGGAGCTGGTTCCATGAAGGCCCTTTTCGGAAAAGAGGAGCCTGGCCGCCTCCATTATTCTTTGTTTCATTTCTATGCTTCTTTTTTGCCTTGGCTCTCTCGTGTTCTTATTATGAATGCGGGGCATGTCCGGGTCTCCCTGAAATAAATAACATGAGTAAATACTCGTATTATGCTTGACAATATGAGTTAATACTCGTATATTACTGCATATCGGTCAGCTGTCAAGCTGAGTATATAATTATTGTCACTTTTACCTACACCGGGGCTCTGACCCCGAAACTTAAACCAGCAGGGGAGGCAGGGCTATGTCGGATCATAAGAGCGGGAAAACGTTAAGCAGAAAGTCCTTTATTCAAAAATCGGCACTCATTGCGGCTTCAGCGGCACTGCCGGGCCTTTTTGCCTGCGGCAGGAATGGAGCATCCTATTCAAAAAAAACACCGGACTTTTCAGACTTCGACCGTCTTATGGCGGGGAAAAGGGAGCGTCTTGCCGTAGCTGACCGGGGTTCCATGCTGCTCCTGAAAAACGGCATCATCGTGGATGGTTCCGGTGCCGGAGCCTACAGGGGGGATCTGCTTATTTCCGGTAATAAAATTGAAATGGTGACGGCCAAAGACCTGGATTTCAGGGGTCAGAGCCTGGACTGTACCGGTATGGTTATAGCGCCGGGATTTATCGATATGCACGCCCACCAGGACTTTGTGTTTCCGGTAAAAAATGCCGATCGTCATTTTGTCCCCTATATCAGGCAGGGAGTGACCACATTTTTCTGCGGCAACTGCGGTTTCAGCGCGGCAGGATTTAAAAAAAAGAGCCCCTTCAAATCGAAGATCGAAGGATTCACGAAGCTTTTTTCCGGCAGCGAATATACCTTTGCGTGGGAATCCATGGATGAGTACCAACGGTATCTGCGGGGGAAGGGGACTCTGCAGAATATGCTGATGCTGGCCGGTGACGGTACCACCAGGATATCCCTCCAGGGCTACAGCCCGAAGGCCATGACGGGCACCATGAAGAAGGAATATCTCTACCTCATGGAAGAGGCCATGGAGCAGGGGGCCCGGGGAGCATCCCTGGGGCTCCAGTATGAGCCGGGCATCTTTGCCACTGATGAAGATCTCTATGATCTGGCCAGGCTTGTTAAAAAGCATGACAAGGTACTCACCGTTCATATGAAGGCCTATTCGGCCCTGTCGCCCACCTATCCCCTCAATCCCTTTGGCGAGTCCCATAACCTCATAGCACTGAAGGATATGCTGAAAATTGCCGGAGACACGGGAGTGCGCCTCCAGGCCTCGCATCTCATATTCGTGGGTGAAAAATCCTTTGATACCTGTTCCCGGGCCCTGGAACTCATCGATGAGGCCCGGAAAAAAGGAACGGATGTCATGTTCGATACCTATGCCTACAATTGCGGAATATCCAAGATCAACGTTTTCATGCCCAAATGGTTTCTCGAAAAAACACCTGCCGCGTTCACTGACAGGGGAGATCTGCTAAGGCTCAGGGCGGAACTGGAGCTCATAACCTTTCTTCTCGGTTTCGGCATGGAGGATGTTAGAATTACCAACGCGCTTGTTCCTGAATACAATGACTGTAACGGCATGTTCATTCATGAGATCGCCGAAAAAAAGAATATGAGCAATTTTGACGTCTTTATCGACCTGGCCAGAAAATCAGGAGGCGAAACCAATGTGCTGAACAGCCGATACAGCTCACAGGAGAATGTCATGGATATGATGCGACATCCCCTTTCAATTTTTATGACCGATGCCACGGTGATGAGAGAAGGAGTGCAGAATCCCGCGGCTTTCGGCAATTTTCCCCGGTTCCTGCAGCTGGCCCGGGACTATGGCCATGTGTCACTGGAACAGGTTGTTCGCAAAATGACCGGGGCTTCGGCACAACAGTTCGGGCTGAAGGACAGGGGACTGCTGAAAAAGGGATATGCAGCCGATATCACCGTGTTTGACTGGAAGAATATCGCCGATAACAACGTGGCAGGAAAAACCGATCAGTCCCCGCGGGGGATAGACACGGTAATTGTAAACGGCACACCGGTTCTGAAAAACGGCATACCCATGGTAAGTCGTAAACCGGGAATGGTCCTGTAAATATCATTCATTGGTCCATTTTATCTGAAATTCGATTTCCTCTTCCTTATCCTGCCGCTCATGCTCGATATTGAAAACGGCACGGAGGGGGACATAGATGCGTTCGCCTGCTATCTGTATCTCGAATTTTTCACCTTTTTCCAGGGCATCGGCCAGACGACGCAGTTTGGCTGTGAATTCTGCCGTGGAATATACTTTTTCAATGTCCCGTTCCGGTTTTTTGCTCATGATTATCAGCCCCCTTTTTCGGTTTCAGTATTCAGATATCTTATCCGAAGAGTTCATACATTATAAGGCCAGATGAAAACCCTGTTTGGCATGACGGTCAAATCCGAGTTTGTCATAGAAGGCATGGGCTTCGATTCTGTTTACGCTGCTGAGCAGCATTATTTTGTAACAGTTATGCATTCTGGCATGGTCGATCACGGCCTGCATGACTTCAAAGCCATGGCCCTGCCTGCGGAAACCGGGATGCGTAATAACGTTTTCCACCACGGCATAGGGGCGGCCCTGGCGGGTGAGGTTGGGGATGATTGACAATGAAGCCGAGGCGATGAACATGCCGTCTTTTTCGATGATGTAACAGGTGAAGAAGTCACGGTTATTGATAATCCTGCTCCATGCTTCTTCCAGGGCAGCCGGTTCTGCCTGCTTCTCTTTACGATGCAGACAGGCATATAAAGCCATCAGTCCCGGCAGGTCCCCTTCAATTATTTGTCTTGGCAGTAATTTCATTGTCACCTGTTATAGGGGCTCTGACCCCGGTAGTTTTAATTTTTGAAAATCGATCCTGTTCAATAATAGTTCCAGGCTCTGTCCCCCTGTCAAGTCATTGATTTTTGTCAGGATGTGTAAAAATAGAGCTTTTATGAATTTAATCAATTAGTTAAAAAGTTAACTAAACATACTATTTATTATTGACAACTTTTTGATTTTTTAGTTTATTATAATTGATCGATTAGTTAATGCACATATCCATTTATATAATGGCGGGGATAAATTATGAGACGGATAATTTCCATTTCGGGAAAGTTCTTTGCATACATGGGAATCATGAGTGCCTGCATTGCAAGCGGCTGCATGCCACCGGCAGCACAAATAAATCCAGCCGATAATAATACCCTGAAAGCCTATGCAACAGGAGATTTTTCCGACAGGATAACCGTCAGCTGGTCTGAAATGTCCGATGCTGCGACATACCGGATGTTTCGTGCCGAAACCCCCGAAGGCCCCTATGAAAGTATCAAGGAATTTACTCCTTCCGATGATAGCGCCCGCATCGTAAACGCCGATCCCTATGTACCCATCCCCGTGGTGGAGGAACCCGAGGAAGAAGATAATGATGAAATTGATCCTGTGTATCTCAATTTTTCCTACACGTCGGAAGAGGATGTGAGCAGCGGGAAAAATATCCTGTCCGGCCAGATACCGCAATTGCGTATTCTCATGGGTTCAACCGATGAATCCACCGCTGACATTGATATAGTAGCATCCTTTCCCACACTGGATACATGGGTTCCCACAACCTGGTTTACCAGTTATACGCCGGGGCTCATAGCCAGCGCCATCAACGAGGCAGCCGACCGGCAGTTATGCGATATCAGCGATGACGGGAATCATCTGGAGTTCGTCAGCACCTGGGGGCCCATCGTATTTAAAAATGAAAATAATACCCTTTCCTATTCACCCATCGATTATTTTATAAAGGACGGTGTGGGCCGGAGCCAGGTTCTCGTGGTAAACAAGGACGGTTCCCAGGTTCTTGATGAAGAGGATTTTACCGGCAGCTTTCCCGATTATTTCGGTGAAGAACCCGCTGAAGATCCTGCGGAAACGCACAAAATGAGGGAGTTCAGCGAAGACTGCGTTTTTTACTTCGATGACATGGATTCAACACTCGAGTTGGGCAAACGATATTATTACCGGATTCTGGCCCTTCGTAGCAACAATACACTTGTTTCCATGAGCAATTACGCCATCGGACGTAGTATATCGGCAACTGCCCCGGCGGCTCCAAAGAACGTGACAGTCAGCACAGGCACTTATTCCGACAGGGTAGTGGTGACCTGGGAACCCCTTTCCATGGAAGGTGTAACTTATAGTATTTACCGGAAACAGGCCGGTGCCACCAATTTCGATTATAACAGCCCGCCGGTAGCATCGGGGCTTCAGGATGTATCATGGGAAGATACCAGTATACCGGCAGGACTCTTTCAATATCTGGTTATTGCCGTTAACGCCGCCGGCGAAGAGGGTAAATCCAGTGCGGTTGTCAGCGGCTGGAGGACTGCAACGAATTATGAATTTCTCCGTGTTGCCTATTGGGAAACAATCGAGGGTGAGAAGCGTACTGCCCAGGCTCTGGGAGTTCCCCGGGTTGCCGATTATGACAGCGGCGCCGATGCCGATGTCACTTTATACGGTTATCTCGACGGGAAAATCAACTATAGTCTGAACGTCAATGTGGCTACCATGTCGGGGAGCGGAACCTGGACGTTTTACAATTACCGGAACTTCAGCGTCTTTATGAACGGTTCCAATTCCATGGAAAGCGGCGCCAGCAAGGACGGGACGGTAAAAGGGCCCGTTGCCGTGTCGGGCATCTACAACGGAACCGTTACCTGGAATATAGTTGTGGACAACGGAGACGCCACAGGGGGATATTTTATAGTGAGCCAGGACGGCGGTGAGCCGGTACAGATAGACTTTACCCAGGAACTGAGGGCATGCCCCTATTAAGGATTATGTGTGTATTTAATAATGAAAAACAGAATTAGCTTTATTATTATATGTATTGTATTTGGTCTGTTACCCCTGTCATCCGTGGCTGGAGAAAAACTTCTCACGTTGAAAGGGGCATCAGTTTCACCCGACAGGCTGCAGCAGCAGATTGACCAGTTTGTCCGCGCTGTTATTCAGGATATTCCCTCGGAGAACGGGAAAAAAGCCAGAGTGGTCTTTGCCGGTTTTGAACTGAAAGACAATGACCGGTGCCAGAAAAATATCCATCATACCATGGCACGTATGCTCTCATCGTACCTGGATGGTTCAAACCGATTTGCCATTATGGATCAGGATGAAGTAGAAGATATCCTGGATGATCTGGATATAGATGAGGATAACCTGTATAGTTCCAAGCGCGAAGCCGAACTGGCCAAGAAGCTGCAGACAGGATACATCATCATGGGCAGGCTTGCAGCGAGTGAAGACGGAAAGCGTGAAGTTGTTAAAATCAAGGTAGTAGATGCTGCAAAAGGGACGGTCCTTTATGAGAGGGAATCCCAGATGGACCGTAAATCTCTGGGTACAGTGTCTGAAAATTATCTCCAGGGAAATGACGCCTATAACTATCTTCCGCCCTACCTGCGGCTTACGGCCGGTATGGAATATTACAAACCGGTGACTACAAGCCACTTCAAGGAAGAATCGGGTGATATCGGTTTCAGTGCCGGTGTAGTCTATGACATTAACAAGACGCACAGCTTTCAGGGGCTTATCAACCTGAGTCTCAGTACATCGGGCAGGTATGTCTATGACGAGCGCATTATCGATGACGATCCTAATATGAACGGTACCGATTCTACGGTGCGATCAGCCATCGATTTCAAAAGGGCCTTTGAGTATCTTCTCGGGTATGGATATATTTTCAAGTCTTTTGGCAAACTCTATATACGGCCCAGCATTTTTCTCGGCCTCGCCTATATCAGGTATGATTATCAGCACCTCTATATGTCTGAGGACATTGGATCGGGTTCCTATCTCATTTATCCCGTCGATGGGAAGGTACAGAAGTCGGGCAGCTTTTCATCATACATGCTGAATCCCACAGTGGATTTACTCTATGACTACAACAGTCCCATATCCTTCTATATTTCCGTGGGATATAAATACTTTCTCGATGTTTTCCAGGATACGTGGAGTTATTCAGGCCAGGGCGGTACGTACAGTGCCATCATGTCGGGTTATCTCATGCGATGCGGCGTGGGATATTATTTCTGATTTTTCTGTTCTTCCCATCATAATATCCATCATGGCATTACGTCCTGTTATAATCCGAGTGGTTTAATATTTCCACAGGTGGTTAAGCAGTATGTCCGCCGTTCTTTTAAGAATATCTTCTTCCCGGCTTTCAAAGGCGCCCCTTGCAGAGGAGGATATGGATGCTTTCCTTGATGACAGGTTTTCCAGGTCGGCAAGAAGCTCCTCAAATCTTCCCGTGATACGCTCTCTATCCCTGGCTTCCAACTCCTGCCGGGCCTTCTGCCGCATTTCAAAAATTTGATGGGCTTCCCGGGATATTTCCAGGTGGTCGAAACCGTCATAGGATTTTCTTATAAATGATCTGCCGCGGGCCGATTCCTGTTCTCTGTCCTGGTGTCGGCTGCTTTTGATATATTCTCGGTATTGGTTCGATCTTTCTACTTTCATTGGTTTCCTCCTTGACGAGGCTGAGGATTTTATGTCTCATGGTCTCCTTATTTAAAATATCGGTATTATTTTACAAGTAATAAGTAAAATTATTAATATTTCTAATAAAGTTTGCTGCGACTAATGTATTTTTTTCTGCTTTTATTTTTTTATGCATGCATTCTTACTGTCGATGGTTATAATTGCGTTTCTTATATGCCTGAACAAGTGATGAATAAAGCAATTGCAATAAATAATAGGGACAGAGCCCTCGTTAATATCAGGCGATTATTTTATCCCGCCCTGTTCCTGTCGGTGATATTAATGTGTTCCTGCGGCCATGGCGGCAATATTCCTGAAATTCGTAACGGTGTGATTGACCTGCGAAACATTGATGTAAGAGAAAACAAGGATATCAAGCTCTCGGGGAGCTGGGAATTCTTCTGGCAGAAGTTTCTGGTGAGCGACGGCATGGATCCCGTAAAATCTTCACCAGACGGGATCATTGACATACCGGGAACATGGAATGGGTATATGCTCCGGGGAGAACGCCTTCCCGACCAGGGATTCGCATCATACCGGGCGACCCTGCTTTTACCTCCGGCAGGGGAGGAGTTCGCCCTGTACCTCCTTTTTGCCATTTCCTCCAGCCGTATATATGCCGTATATCCCGATGAAACGGTGGAGCTCCTGGGCAAGGCCGGGAATCCGGGGAAAACCGAGGAGGATACCCGGCCTCTCATGGGCTCGGTCCTGGCGAAATTCAGGGGAGCCGATACGGTAACGCTCATTTTTGAGGTGGCGGATTTCGGCACCAATATCGGCGGCTTGTGGTCGGCGCCTTCGGTGGGACTTGCCGGGGATCTGACGCGGAATATCATGAATATCAAGTTTCGCGAATTTTTTATCATCGGCGCCCTCACCATTTTCGGCTTTTTCCATATATTGTTTTTTCTTCTCCGCAGGGAGGAGAAGGCCCCTCTCTGGCTCGGTCTTTATTGCCTTGTCATTGCATTGCTGTCGACAACCTACGGGAACCTCAGGCTGTTTGAGGAATTGTATCCCGATGCAAACTGCTTCGATACCCTTAACCGCATAACGTTTCTGTGTATCTATCTCGGGTTTCCCATATTTCTGACCTTTTATTATAATGCCTTTCCCCGTTATTTTCCTCTCGGGATGATTTACGCGGTCTGGGGTATCTCGGTGCTGCTGACCATACCGGTACTTTTTTTTAAATCCTATTATTTCTATAAGACCCTCATTGTCTATCATGCACATATTGTCATATTCGGGCTCTGGTTTGTAGTTTTGATGATACGGGGATTTTACCAGGACCGCAGCAGGCTGGCCTTCATCTCTTTCACGGGCCTGGCTGTAATTTTTGCCATGTCGATTAATGATATTCTCATGGTTCACCGGGTTGTGAATACCGGGCTTTATTCCGGATACGGTCTTTTCTTCCTGGTACTGACTCAGGCATATATCGTGTCTTCACAGAATGCTTCGGCGCGTAAACGGGCGGAAAAGCTCTGGAATCAGCTCATGCATAAATCCGGCGAGCTGGAATCGGCCAATACCAAGCTTACCGATCTCAACCTGAACCTCGAGCATAAGGTCGAGGGAAGAACCATGGAGCTTCAGCATGCCAAGGAGGAAATTGAAGCGGCTATGGAGGAGCTGGAATCGGTGAATGAACACCTCCTTTCAACCAACACCCGTCTCGAGCAGGCCCAGAGAATAATCAAGGTCGATCTTTCCATGGCGGCAAACGTGCAGAAGAGTTTTTTTGTTAAGGACCCGCCCCCTGTCCGGGATTGGGACATAGCCTTTGTTAATCAGCCCATGGCCGATGTCTCCGGTGATTTCTATGATTTTTATACTGAGGATGGACGACTTTTAGGCATTTCGCTTTTCGACGTGTCGGGCCATGGTGTCGCCTCGGGCCTCATCACCATGATAGGCAAGTCCCTGGCGTTCCGCCTTTTCATGGAAAACAGGGAAAAACCTGCCGCTGATATCATGGGAATTTTCAATAAAAATCTCATAAAGGAAATGGGTGCAATGGACAACTACCTTACAGGGGTGATGCTCAAGATCGACGGTGACTGCCTGGAGTATGTCAATGCAGCTCATCCCGACATGCTCGTGAGAAGAGGAGAAAAAGTTGCTATAGATATAATAAGAAAGTCCGATCATCCCGGGACAGGCGGATTCCTCGGTATTCCCATAATGAACAATGAGTTCGATATGCAGCGTGTTCCGGTTCAAAGCGGTGATACTTTTCTCGTTTACAGCGATTGCCTGGTCGAAAATCAGAACCGGGAAAGGGAGCAATACGGTCTGGACAGACTGGTAAGGGCTTTCGGCGCTGCTTCTCATAATGCATCGGCCAGGGAACAGCTTCAGTCTATCCTCGACGATTTTTATTCATACCTGCAGGGCAGCAGGCGGGCCGATGATCTTACAGCCGTGCTTCTCCGAAAGCTCTGAGATCAATCCAGGGCCCCGTACAGTATTTTCTCCAGTACATCATCACTCAGTTCAACGGGATTACCCTTCATGCTGCTGGATTTTTTTGACTGAGCCGCTATTGACGGGATATGGGTTTCTGTAACGCCCATACTCCGCAACGATGGAATTTTCATGGTTTTGCATATTCTGTCAATCCATTCCACGAGGTCATGGGGACCGGCTTCGGGTTCACCGATGAGTATGCGGGCAATTTCACGGAATTTTTCCATGGTGCGGGAATTTTCATGCCGAAGGTCCAGCGCCTCTATATTGGCCTTCATGACATGGGGGAGCAGGCAGGCGCAGATGACGCCATGTGGTGCCGGAAACATGCCTCCCAGCGGACCGGCAAAGCCATGCACGGCGCCCAGTTTCGCGTTGGCCAGAGCCATGCCGCTGAAAAGACTTGCCAGGGCCATACCTTCACGGGCCTGCAGGTTGCCGCCGTCGGTGTAGGCGCAGAGCAGGGAAACTGCGGCATGGTGCAGTCCTTCGCGGCAGATGGCATCGGTGATGGGGCTGGCGGCAATGGAAACAAAGGCCTCGATAAGCTGCGTGAGCGCGTCCAGTCCCGTTGAGGCCGTGATTGAAGGCGGCATGGAAAGAGTAAGTTCAGGATCGACTACGGCGAAACGGGGAAGCAGGTACGGGCCTCGCATGCTTACCTTTACCTTGTGGTGGATGGATGTAATCACGGCATTGCGTGTCACTTCGGTTCCTGTCCCTGCTGTCGTGGGCACGGCAATGAACGGAGCCGGGTGGATGGCGGGGATCATTCCCTTTCCCACCACTTCCAGGTAATCCGTTACTTCGCCTTTGTTGGTCATCATGGCTGCCACGGCCTTTCCCGCGTCAAGTACGCTGCCGCCGCCCATGGATATAACTGCGGAACATCCAGCGCGGCGGGCCAGATCATATCCCTGCGTGATTGTTTCCGTTGATGGTTCAGCGCATACGCTGAAGTCCGTGATGATAATGCTGCGCTTTTTCAGCGATGCCCGCAGTTGATCAGCCCGTTCCGGCCTGCTTCCCGTTATAAGCAGGACCGAACTTCCCATTTCTGCCGCAAGAGCGGGAATGCGGGAGGCGGTTCCCGCACCGAAGATTACCGTTCCTGCCGTGCTGAAATCAAAAAGAATCGGCCCGGCATGTCTTTCCATGATATTCTTTACCATTTTTTGTCATCGGGAAAGATGTTGATGTATTTTATTCCTTGTCTCGGTTCAGCCATCATTCCCTCTACCGTATCACGCCATATATTATAATGTGACGTTTCCTTGTGACGTACCGGAGCGTCGTCATCCCTGTAAGCCTCAATGAGAATAAAGGATGATGGATCATCGGCTTTCTGAATGACGTCGAAGCGTGCAATTCCTTTTTCCAGCAGGCTGTTTTTGGCATTTTCACGGGTCGCCTCAATGAAGGCCCCTATGTTTTCCGGCCTGACCTTTACATGAACCTGTACAATCAGCATGGTCTGTTCCTCGATTTAATTTTTCATTTTACTGAATCATTGTATTTATTTCGTCAATATTGTACCGGTTATGGAAAATAATGGCAATAATCTTTCAAAAAAAAATCCTTAAAATTAACTTGAATTTTATCGAAGGAAGAGATAGAATTTATAAAGCGTTTTCTCAGGCAAATGTGGAGGGGCTCTGAGTGTATAATAGGTTTATGCGTTTTTTCCTGAAAAGTTTTGAGGATTCGGACTTCATGCTTCAGCAGAGGGCCCGGGTGCTGTTTGTAATCGTAATATCATCCACAATCGCTCTGGTAGCCTTTTCAGTATTCTTTATTGTCGTAGATCAGAGAGATCCCGGAGTCATACTGCCCTTCGCTGCTGCCATTGTCCTGATGCTTGGCGCCCTGTTTTTTTTAAAAAAGGGTCACTTCAGCTTCTATGCCCATTTTTTACTCGTTGTCGCCCTTGTATCCATTTGGATGGTTAATTTTCTCGAATCGGGCCCCCTGGTGCAGAGAATTGATTCCATTACCCTTATTCTTGCCGTTCTGACCATGACACCCCTTGTTTTTATCAGGAAGGGCAGGGGTATTATTCTATACTTTACCGTTAATATAGTTTTGCTGCTGGTTTACTCCATCTACATTCAGATTACCTTCAACCTGGAGAACGGCATCATCAGGGAGTACATGCTGGATAACGTTCTGGCCTTTTCACTGACCTGTGTGTTCTGCTACAGTATTTTTACCATTTACAAGAGATCTCTTGAAAAGGCCCAGAAGGGGGAAGAAGAGATTCAGGCCCAGTACGAGGAATTGGCAGCTACCAGTGAGGAACTGGAGGCCATGAACGATGAACTGATCAAAGCCCACAACGATATCATGGTATCCAACCAGAAGATCAACGAGGAAAGGGACCGTCTTGCTACAACTCTGCGGTCCATCGGTGATGGTGTTATCACCCTCACAGCGGAAGGGAATATTGAAACGATGAACAGGGCCGCAGAGGAAATTCTGTGCCGCAGTACGGGCGATTGTCGGGAGAAGCATATCAACGAAGTTTTCAAGATTGTCAGCACAAGGGCCGAACAGGCGTTATACGATCCAATAGAGAAGGTTTTATGTGAGGGTGAACAGGTGGAGATGGAGGGCGATGTAATGCTCATGTGCTGCGACGGTACAAGAAAAATAATTTCGGCTATAGCCACACCCCTGTATGACTCATTGAACAGGATTAATGGAGCTGTTATAGCCTTTCGTGATATAACCGAGAGAAAGAGAATGGAAGATGAGATGCTCAAGGCATCGAAGATAGAATCACTGGGTGTCTTTGCCGGGGGTATTGCCCATGATTTCAATAATCTTTTAACGGCAATTCTCGGCAGTGTTTCCATTGTCCGTCTGGATATGGAGGAGAAAAACAGGAACCGGGAATTTCTTCTCGATGCCGAGAGGGCATGCCTCAGGGCCAAGGATCTGACCCAGCAGCTTCTCACTTTTTCAAAGGGGGGAGCCCCGATTAAAACCATGGCATCGCTGAAAAATCTTATCAAGGATACCACGGCCTTCGTCCTGAGCGGATCAAGCGTTCAATGCGTCTATGATATTGATGAGCATTTATGGAACGCCGAGGTTGACCGGGGACAGATAAGCCAGGTGGTACATAACCTGATTCTGAATGCCCGTCAGTCCATGAGCGGCGGCGGTACTATCCGGGTGAGTGCCGTGAATGCAGTGATTGACGAGGGGAGTTCAATGCCCCTGCTGCCCGGACATTACATCAGGGTAAGTATCAGCGATAGTGGCGACGGCATCAGGCTGGACATCCAGAATAAAATATTTGAACCTTTTTTCACGACAAAAATGGAAGGAAACGGCCTGGGCCTTGCCGTAACTGCCAGTATCATCAGGAATCATAACGGCCATATAGCAGTACTGTCGGTACCGGGGGAGGGCGCCACTTTCGAGTTTTATCTTCCAGCCTCAATGGAAAAAGTCATGGAGGAAAAGGAAATCCTGACAACGAGTTCCTTTGATGGAGTGAGGGTTCTTCTCATGGATGATGATGAGATTGTACTGCGGGTCGCCGAGCACATGCTCCAGCGGCTAGGCTGTGAAGTGCAAACTTCACGTGATGGTTCAAAGGCCATCGAATTATATCGTGACAGCATCGAGTCGGGTTCCCGCTTCAAGGTTGTGATTATGGATCTTACCGTTCCCGGGGCCATGGGCGGCAAGGATGCCATGGTGGAACTTAAAAAGCTTGATCCGGACATCAGGGCTATTGTATCGAGCGGGTATGCCAATGATCCAGTCATGGCCAGGTTTCACGAGTATGGGTTCTGCGGATATGTCATCAAGCCCTATAAAATTGAAGAACTGGGCAGGGCCATATTAAAAGCCTTGACGTAATCCCCGCGGCGTTCTAAAAATGAACGGTTTGCGGGGTACCATGAAAAGAATATCCATCTTTATTACCGTATCCATTCTGTGTCTTGTTTCCCCGGGTGCCTTTCCCAGCAATGAAACGGCACTGGCTTCCTATACCACCTCCGTGGCGGATCAGTCCGAAGGTGTGAGGCAGAATATCGCCATTGCCTGTGAAAGCCTGAACGGTCATGTGATCCTGGCAGGCCAGGTTTTTTCCTTCAATGAACGTGTTGGTGAAGGATCGTCACAAAACGGGTACAGGGAAGGCTCCGTACTATACCAGGATACCCTGGTCATGGAATCGGGCGGCGGGATATGCCAGGTTTCATCAACGCTCTTCAATGCCCTGCTCCTGGCAGGCTTCCAGATCGTGGAGAGACATCGTCATTATCAGCCTGTCACCTATGTTCCCCTCGGTCTTGACGCCACCATCAAGTACGGGAAAAAGGATCTGCGCATGAAAAATACCCTTACGGGGAACGTTACCCTGCGGGTCATCCTCAACGACAAGAGCCTTTCCATAATCGTCATGGGCGCGGGAAAACCGGCCTGCACCTATCTGGTCGAAACCGAAGAAGAGGAAAACGAGCTGCCTTTCTCCAGAGTGGATGTGAAAATAAGGCCCGGGATGTCAGTATACGTTTACCGGGAAAAAGTCGTGAATGAAAAAACCGTGGAGAGGCTTCTTCTCTATAAAGATTTTTATCCGCCGGTACGGACCCGATGAAACGATCGGCACGAGTCGCGGTAATACTGCTTTTCCTATCGGCCTGCATCGGCGGCGGAAGGATTCTGCAGGCAGGCGATGATGACCCTCTTGCTCCATGGTCGGCCCTGGCCGGGACCGACACCGGGAGCCTCCTCATCACCTGGCTCGGCGATGAAGCGCACCGGTACCTGGCGGGCTCGCAGGAGCGGACGGCATTGCCCGCTTCTCTTCCGGGATTTTACGGCAGGCTGGGTCTTTTCATCACTATGATGAAGGACGGCAGGGTGCGGGGATGCTACGGTTCGTTTTTCCATGATTCTGACGATGCAGCCGCGGTGCTCCGGACGTATCTTCACGGCGCGCTCAGGCATGATGTGAGAAATGATCCCCTGGGAATTGAAGAACTCGGGGAAACGCGTATCATCCTCACCGTGACGACACAACCCTTTCATGCCGAGGACATTGAAACCGTCGATATCGCGCATTACGGGGTTATCGTTCTCACCGCTGGCGGAGAACAGCATGTTTTCGTTCCCGCTGAGATGAAAACGCATGAATATCTCAGAAAAAGACTCAAGGGCGTGCCTGTTCAGTCGGTCCAGGCTTTCCGGGCCGTGACAATAAAGTGAAATGAACGTGGGGAGGTTTACCGTGAAACATGTGGGTATCAGATCGTTTGGCCTGTTGATGGTATCATTTATGCTGGCCTGTTCTTCTGCGGGAGTAAAAAAGCTTGATGACGGCAGGAGCGTCTACAGCGGCGGGACATTAAAAGAGGTGTCACGCGATGCGGTTATTGAGGGACATGTGTATGACCGGAAAACGGAAAAAGCCGTACCGGGGGCACGCGTGGAGATCAAGAACGCCAATATGGGCATCGGTTATTACCTGGTTGAAACCTCAGGCCGGGGATATTATTCCATCAAGGACTTCATTCCCCATGTTCAGTACATCATGGAAATATCAGCCGAGGGATATGTCACCTATAGATCCACGGGACATATCAATCCCGGAGAACAGGATATCTATCTCGATCCCGAAGCGGTTCTGGCGGGCACTATCACCGACTCGGCGGGCAGGCCTGTTTCCGGCGTGGAGGTAAAACTGCAGAATAGCGACTACAGCGATGACGGCCGCGAGAACCGGCCGCAGTTCAGTACGACGGGCAGTGACGGAAAATACCGCTTCATCAAGCTTGTCCAGGGAAGCTACAGCCTGGCTTTCTCCGGCAGCGGATACATCACCGAAACGGCCAGGCTGCAGCGTCTTAAGCAGGGGGAAACCTTTAAGCTCGATATGAAGATGTTCCGGCCCGCGTCGATCGCCGGGACCGTGATGATAAAGGACCTGAACGTACCGGCTCAGAATATTTCCGTGATAGCCACGGGGAGAAACAATCATTCCGCCGTCACCTACCAGGACGGCACGTGGCGACTCGATGAAATGAAACCGGGAACCTATGAGCTCAACGTGTCTCACCAGGGTTTTTATGATCTGACGAAAAGACAGATTGTTCTCAGAGAGGGTGAGGAAAAGAAGGATGTGGGTTTTGTCGTGGAGGCGAAAAGACCGGAGGCGCAGGTGTATGCCTACCGGTATACCTTCGCGCCGGGAAACAAACTGGAATTCAACCTGAGGACCTTCCGTCTGGAATCGGTGACGGCCACGGTATACCGTGTGCCCATGGCCGTTTTCCTGAAAGGAAAGGGAGAGCCCGATCTCATGAATCCATCGGCTGAAGGTTTTGCCGCCGTGACGAAATGGGAGGAACCCATACTTAATTTTGAACCCTTCCAGTGGCGTTACCAGAATCTTTCCATAAAAGATCCCCTGGCATCGGGAGGCTACTGCATCGAGGTAAAGGGAGCCGGGAAGGTGATAAGCCGCAAATTTTTTACCGTCACCTCCGTGGGGACCGTGGTCAAGAGGTCGCAGAATACCGTTTTTGTTTATGCCACGAATCTTATCGATAACGGGCCTGAGAAAGACGCTTCCGTGGTCATCTTTGACGCCACGGAGGAAATCAAGGCCAGAAAGAGGGCGGGACAATCTTTTAAAGCGCCGCAGCGGATTGAAGACCTTCCCGTGAGCATTGTTCATCAGGGTAAAACCAGTGAAGACGGCATATACCGGTATGGAGTTAAGTCGGGCAGGTATCTCAGCGTACTGGTCATCTCCCGTGACGGAAGCTATGCCATCTGTAATACGGGATCGCCATCGACTTTTCAGCGGGAGAAATATAAGTATTTTATCTACACGGACCGGCCCGTATACCGATCCGGTGATACGGTTTATTACAAGATAATCGGCAAGGAACGAAAAGAGCTTTTCATTCCCATCGGGGGCAAAAATCTTTTTTATAAAATTATAAATACCGACACGGATCAGGCTGTCCAACAGGGAACCATCAAGCTCGATGAATGGGGAACGGCACAGGGAAAAATTACTATAGAAGAAACCTTTGGGCTGGGCACCTACGAAGTGCGTGCGGGACCGACGGAAAAAGATCTTTATGCCAGCGGTATTTTTTACGTGGAGCAGTACCGGAAACCGGAATATGCCGTGGAAGTGACGCCATCGCAGGAGTATTTCATCAACGGCGATGAACTGGAATTCAAAGTTGAGGCCAAGTATTTTTTCGGTGCACCTGTCAGGGGCGGGCTGGTGCGGTACCGTTTTTACGAGAACAGGCTGAATGATGCGGACAACCAGTACTGGTTTGACGGTGAATCAGGGGATTCCGGTTCATACAACCGGCTCAGGCTCGACGGAGAAAAGTATCTCGATGAAAACGGCATTGTATCCCTGAAGCTTTTTTCGGGGAATTTTCCCTATGACCGGGAAGTCACTCTCGAGGCAACGGTTATCGATGAATCAAATGTGAGTATCACGTCGCAAAAATCCATACGCGTGGGACGCGGAGAGTTTTACATAAAAATTAATCCCAAGCAGAATTTTTTCGCCTCGGGTGATAAGAAGGAAGTTGCCATTAAAACAATGACGCAAACCGGGAAACCCATCAGCGCCAACGTGAAGGTGGAGCTCTATCGGTATATCTGGAAGCCCTATCAGCGGGTTTACGTCCATGAATCGCGTCCCCGCTTTTCCGAAAGGGTCACCACGAACAGCAGGGGCGAGGCATCAATCGAGCTTCCGGCCCGCTTTGCCGAGTCGGGCGAGTATGATATAATCACCTCAAGCTTTGACCGGAGAAGCAATAAAATCGAGGCTTCGCGCATCATCCTGGTTTATAATCCCTCGGGAGGGGAGGTTGCATCGCGGTTCAGGAACCTAGAACTTTCCGTGAGCGATACGGTTTTTGAAAAGCCGGGAGAGGTTACCTGTCTTATAAAAAGCCGGTTCAGCGATGCCTATGTCTGCGTCACCCTGGAAGGGCGGGATATTTACTATTCACGCGTTGTTAAGATGACAGGGAATATCACGCCTGTTACCATTCCCGTCAGGGAGGAATACGCGCCGAACTTTTACATCAATGCCGTTATGCAGCGCAAGCGGGCGCTCTATACGGTGTCCGCGGATATTTCCATCCCCGTGAAGGAAACAACGCTGAAGGTTTCCATCACGCCGAAAAAAGAGGTCTACCTCCCGGGAGATACGGCCGAGGTAACCGTCAAGACAACCGATGAAAAGGGGAATCCCATCAGGGCCGACCTGTCCCTGGCAGCCGTTGATGAGGCTATTTACAGTATACGGTATGATCACACGCCGAAGATGAAGGATTTCTTTTACACGAAAATATCCAACTGGGTTCTTACCAGTTATTCCTATCCGATTACCCTGCTTGCCGGTGCAGGCAAGGACGGCAAGGTAAAGGTGCGGCAGAAATTCGACGATACGGCTTTCTGGAACGGAATAATACGGACCGATGAAAAGGGTATGGCCCTGGTGAGCTTCAAACTGCCCGATAATCTCACCATTTGGCGTCTCACGGCCCGGGGGCATGACAGAAAGGGACGTGTCGGTGAAGAACTCAAAAAATTTCTCGTGACCCAGGACCTGATCGCGCGCCTGGGTAAACCACGGTTTCTCATCGAAGGCGATGCCATATCGCTTCTGGGCATTGTCAACAGCAACACGCAGCGCGGACTGGAGCATATCAAAACAGAGATGAAGGTCAATGACGCCGCGGTTCGTCCTGACCAGGATATAAAAATGAGTCTTCCCGCCTTTGGCTCGGCACGAAATATTTATTCCATTACCGTGCCGGAAAATAAAAAGGAACTCACGGTCCGCTTCGATGCCCTGGCCGATAAAGGGTCCGTGGATGCTCTGCAGATAGCCATCCCTGTGGAACGGCGCGGGGCTTCCTACAAGCTTTTCGGATACGGTGACATGGCGGAAAACCGCAAAGTCGTACTGGCACCGGTTCAGAAGAGCGACGATTTTTATTTTGTCCCGGAAAAGATCATTCTCACGGTGAATCCCACGCCGCTGATCCAGATGATCAAGTCATCGGAATACCTGGTAAAATATCCCTATGGGTGCGTTGAACAGACCATCAACAGCTTTATGCCCGTCATGGCCCTGCACCGGTTTCTGGAGAAACAGGGTGCGGCTTACCTGGTCGCTCAGAAGGATGTGGATACGGTCAATGCAAAAACTCATACGGGCGTTAAAAAACTGGGACAGTCGCAGAATGACGACGGCACATGGGGATGGTGGGCGGGAGACCGGGGCAATGCCTTCCTTACGGGGTACGCTCTCCAGTCTCTGTACGCGGCCGGTAAATACGGCTATGCCGTGGATAATTCCGTAACGGTTCGTGGCCTCCAGGCGGTGAAACGCATATTGCAGGACGATGAGATCGAAGACGATGATGCCCGGGCCTATCTGCTCTATACCTATGCCCTCTATGGCCTGTGGGACGCCCGGGCTTATGAAAAACTCTCCCGGCTGAGAAATCAGAATCCGTATCGTCTTGCCTTCATGATTCGGGCCCTGGCGTCGCGAAGAGGAGGTCTCATTCTCGATGACAGTGATAAGAAGAAAAACGAGGATGTCTGGAATGCGGATATGGCAAAATTCAAGGACCTCCTGAAATCCATGGCCATGAGAGACGGTAAGGGAATATACTGGGAGAGCGCCGATGAACAGCGATGGGGATGGCAGGGCGGACGTGTTGAAATAACCGCCCATGCCCTGTCGGCACTGGTGGCAGCCGGGGATTCCTCACCGCTGCCGGGCCAGATGGTTCAATCAATCGCAAAGCGGAGCAGGGGCGAGGCCTGGAGCTCCACCAAGGAAACAGCCACGGTTATTTATAGTTTTGTGGATTTTCTTGAACAAAGCGGGTCGACGGCCGGTGAACCGCTGAATGTATCCTTTGCCATGAACGGAAACAGGATAGCTGATTTCAGGTACGATCCCGCGGAGAAAAAACCGGCCGACGCCCTGGTGAAAATTATTCCCGTTAATTTGACCGGCGATGGCGGTGATATCGCTATTGAGGTTACGGGAACGGCAGGGAAGGATGCGGGATACGAGGTGACGGCCGCCGGGACCCTGTATTTTAAGCCAAAGGGCTTACTGTCGGCTTTCAGGTCTGAAGAGAGAAGCCTCGGCGCTCTCTCCAATGGATTGGTCCTGTACCGCAGTTTTTCGTCGCTGACTCGCGTCAAGGACCTGCATTACCGTGAGTACCTGGTTCCCGGCAATCTCTCGGACAAAAAGGAGATACAGGTGGGCGATGAGGTTTTGGTGAAACTGCGGTTCCAGGCCCAGGATAACTTTGAATACCTTGTACTGGAGGATTATCTGCCATCGGGATTCGAGGTGGTGAAGGAATACGCCTACGATGAATACCGTCCCTTTGTCCGTGTCGAGCGCTGGGACAACCGCATGGTGTATTTTTTCAACAATGTGCAGAAGGGTTCGGTGTATGAAGTGGCCTTTATCGTGAGGGCCGAACTTCCCGGCAGCTTCATGGTACGGCCCACGCGGATGGAGTGCATGTATGAGCCTTCGATCCAGGGATGGTCAGCTCCCATGGTAATTGAAGTGAAGAGCAAAAATCAGAAATGATTCGGGGCATTGCATGATATTTGAAAAAATCAAATATAACAGTTGACCGCCAATTGCGTAAGATGTTTCTATGATCGTATGCAATTGCGCGGGAGCGGGTGCCCGCATGATATATATTTTTTCATATATTTAATTAAATCCCGGGGACGGTTCTATGAATACGATAAATACTCAGACCACATCACTGAATGATGAAAAGGAAACGGACCTGTTTTCCAATGTCATGACTCAAAATAACATCAGGATGCTGAAGGCCTTTTCGAGTATCGTACTGCTGGCTAATATTGCCACGCTGGCGATCAAAATGACAGGAGCCTCTTCGAAATACCTCACCTATACGAGTATATTTATCGAGCTGCTTCTGATTACATTTATTGTTTCTGTCTCATTTTTGCTCACCAAAAAATTGAAGAACGTCGTTCTTTCCAGTTATATATTCATGACCGGCATTCTTCTGTCGATCTGGGTTTTTCAGTTCATTATATACGGGGCAGCGGAACTTTTCGCCATTCATTACATTGCTATAGCCCTTAGTGTTTTCTATTTTGATAAAAAAATCGTCATTTACACCCTGCTCCTGGTTATAGTATCACAGACCTCACTGCTTGTGCTGAGACCGGAACTAAGACCTGGCGGGCCTGCGAGCAACCTGATCATCCGGTATCTTATCTATGTATGGACCGGTATCGGTGCCTCCGTGGGTGCCGGGGCCACGAAGGAACTTCTCAAACTGGCAATAAATAAACAGAATGAGGCCCGGCAGAGTCTGAGTGATCTCAGGAAAATTGCCGCTGCCATGGTCGATTCCGTTGATGTACTGCAGTCACATACGAAAAGCCAGGAATCTGTTACGGGTGAAATGGATGCCATTTCCCAGGACCAGGCCGCGTCCCTGGAGGAGATGTCGGCTTTTTTTGAAGAGCTGGCCGCCAATTCCGAATCAATTAACGATGTGGCAAAATCATTATATCATGACATCAGCCTCACCGTTGATTCGGTCCATGAATTTAAGGAAATAAACGATTCGGTTCTCGAGAATTCCAATGAAATCATTGAAACCCTGAAGGAAATATCCCTCTACTCAAAAAATAACGCCGATCATATCAAGCTGACAAAGGAAAAATCAGAGATATTAAAGAGCAAGAGCAATGAGATGTCGAATTTTGTACAGGTCATCAACGACATCGCCGATCAGGTAAATCTGCTTTCACTGAACGCGGCCATCGAAGCAGCCCGGGCCGGGGATTCGGGCCGGGGATTTGCCGTTGTGGCCGATGAGATTTCCAAACTCGCCGATGCCACGACCAACAACGCGAAAGAAATAAACAAGATAATAGTGGAAAACCAGAAGCAAATAGATGAAAGCACAAGGCTTATTGATGAATCGTCGATCATGACCGTCAAGCTCAATGAGGCGATTTTAAGGATACAGGACAAGGTAAAGGACGCCGGTGACAGGATGCGGATCATTGGAGATAAAATCAAAGCCATAAGGGAAATAAATACCAATATCCATGAGGCGAGCTCATCCATTGAAAATTCGATTCAGCAGCAGGAAACGGGCATAAATGAATCGAGCGAAAATATTTCCAGTATCGCCAAAGATGCGCAGAAAATCGTTAAAATATCCGGTTCAATTCTGATTGCCAACAACACATTGAATGACATGTCAGCGCAAATGCATATTCTTGCCAGCAGCATGATGCATTCAACGGACTAATATTTTGAACTTGTGAGCATGGTGCAGGCAGGAAGACCCGAAAGTTGTGGAGTTAATGAAAAAGGCCGTCTCATCGACGGCCTTTTCAGCTTGTATGTACGTTACATGTGTAAATTTCTCAACAGAAGCATTTTCAGTTACAACAGCTTTTCCTTTATAGCCAGTTCTCTTAATGCAACCGCCTGTCTCAGGTCCTTCCTCACGAGATCAGCAAAAGTGTGAGTCCGGGTACTCCTGAAGGCTTCAGTAACACTTTTAAAGAATGCAACGCTGTAAATGGCTGACTTTCTTTTCATGTTTCTTTCGGCAATTGCAAGCTCTGTAAGCAGTTGTTGTTCTGTCATATATTACTCCTTGATTAAGTTTGAGAAAATAGACATAATGTGTGCTTATTTAGAGAAAACAGTATGGTAGAACAGGTCTTACGCGAAAAACCTCCTCATCAAATTAATATGATTGTAGATGGATTGTTGAAGGCTGGAAAAAATTGCAATTAAAATTGATTTAATCACCATGGAAGTATTATAAAAATTATAATATAAAATTGCAAGCACAATTTTAGTTTTCAGTAAAAAAAATTAAACATAGTTTAATTAACGTCAGCAATTTATTTTATTTGCCGCGAATATTTCTTATTTTTTTCCTCACTTCATCGGGGAAAGTGCTGGAGAATTTCATTTCCTGGGGTAGTTCATCGTAAAATTCCACCGCCATTTTATTCACCATCGGGTAGGGGCTTGTCACTGCAGCCCTGATAGGACCACCCATGTAGGCTTTGGGAAGGTATTGTATTTTTTCCGCGGCGCGAACGGGTTCCCGGGGATCCGAATAGTTGAAAGAGTGGGATGGATCATGGGCGCCAAGAAAGAAATTTGAATTGAGAACCTGCATTATAGACCGCGCTGCGATGGTGTACAGACGCTTATAAATATCCCTTGTTTCCTTGTACTCCTTCAGTTCACACGATACTGAATCGGTGGGAAGTTCAGGCAGCCTGTTCAGCCTGTCCAGGGTGTCCAGCTTATCGTAAAGATCTTCGCTTTCCAGTTCCTTGATTATAAGAAGCGCTATTTTTTTCATTTTAGCCAGTTCGGTGATAGTGTTTTGCAGTCTATTTGCGTTCATTGTTTATACCGTTGATATTATGATAGTATGTACGGGTAATCCTCTATCTATTTTAAATAACCCAAATTTAAATCATAATAATATAACGCGTAACAGTGATAAAGGCAAATAAAAAACAGGGGGAAATTTAAAATTTTTACCTCATTCCTGCTGTTATGAATAGTATGTCCTTGTGTACGGGATATTGCAGAGCTTGCAGTTAAATACTTGACTGCGGGTTTTCACCGGTTAATACTATGAAAAGAATTACTGCAGTGAAAAAATCTCCAGGATGATATGGTCTCCATGGATAAAAGAGAAGATGTCTTTTCGGCCTTTCATCCCCTTGTGAAGGACTGGTTTCTGTCACGGTATGGCAGTCCCACCGATGTTCAGCGCAGGGCCTGGCCCTTTATCGCAGGAGGAAATCACTGCCTCATCACGGCGCCCACGGGAAGCGGCAAGACTCTTACGGCCTTTCTCTATGCCGTCAACCAGATTATAACCGGTGCCTGGCCCCGGGGGAATGTGCGTGTTCTCTATGTGTCTCCGCTCAAGGCTCTCAATAATGATATCGGCAGGAATCTCATGGATCCCCTCGATGAATTATCCCGGGAGTTCCGCAGTGCCGGATGCGCCTTTCCGGAAATCGGCGTTATGACGCGAAGCGGCGACACTGCCCAGGATGAACGAAGGCGCATGTTGAGAAAACCGCCGGAGATTCTCATCACCACCCCCGAAAGTCTTAATATCCTGCTCACTTCAAAAAAGGGAAGAGGCCTGTTTACGGGTATAGCCACGGTCATTCTCGATGAAATACATGCCCTGGCAGGAACGAAAAGGGGCACGCATCTCATAACGGCCGTAGACCGCCTGGTTCCCTTGACCGGGGAGTTTCAGCGCATAGCTTTATCGGCCACGGTAAAGCCCCTGGGGCGCATCGCCGAATTTATCGGCGGATACCGTGTTGCGGGGGATTGCCATTATGAAAAAAGACCCGTGACCATAATCGAGGCGGCCAATGAGAAAGAATACCAGGTGCGCGTCTCTTTTCCCGGTGAGGCCCGGGACCACCTGAAGGGCAATACCTGGTGGCCCGCCCTGACCCGTGCCATCCGCGGCATTATCATGAGCAATGAATCGACACTGGTATTCTGCAACACCAGGCGGATGGTGGAGAAGGTGACGCGCTTCATCAATGAAAACGAAACGAGGGAAATTGCCTATTCCCATCACGGCGCCCTGTCCAGGGAGATCAGGCTGGTAGTGGAACAGCGGATGAAAAGGGGGGAATTGAAAGCCATTGCCGCGACCGGGACCCTTGAACTGGGTATCGATATCGGCAAATGCGACCAGGTGGTTCTGGTGCAGACGCCTAACACCGTGTCATCGGCCCTGCAAAAGGTAGGCAGATCAGGCCATGGGATAGGACGCGTAAGCATCGGCACCTTTCTGCCCATTCATGGCAGGGATTTTATCAGCGCTGCGGTCATGGCCCGCGCAGTCATAGACGGTGATATTGAGGATGTGCGGCCCGTGGAAAATCCCCTCGACGTCCTGGCCCAGGTGCTGCTTTCCATGATTTCGGCTGAACAATGGGACGTGGATAATCTTTATACATTTCTTCTCGCTACCTGGCCCTATCATAATCTTCAGCGGCGGCACTTTGACCTGGTCATGGCCATGCTGGAAGGCCGCTATGCCGGGGCCCGCCTGAAAGAATTGAAGCCCAGGATATCCCTGGACCGCATCGACAATACCGTTTCGGCCGGCGAGGGTCTCCGCTATCACCTCTACCTTTCGGGAGGCACGATTCCCGACAGGGGCTATTTCAATCTCAGGGTAAAGGATACAAAGGCGAAGATCGGCGAATTGGACGAGGAGTTTGTCTGGGAGCGTTCCGTCGGTGAGACTTTTACCATGGGAACCCAGGCCTGGCGGATCGATGCCATAACCCACAATGATGTGGAGGTCATCCCGGCCCGGTCGAAACCGGGTATCATTCCCTTTTGGAAAGCCGATGAGGTCAACCATGATTTCCACTTTGCCGAAAAAACGGCCCTTTTCCTGGAGGAAGCCGAATTCAGGATGGGGGAGGAATCCTGGATGGAACATCTATCGGAGCATTATCGTATGGATCAAAACGCCTCCCTTGAACTGGCGGAATTCCTTCAGCTGCAGAAAAAAATTACCGGCGCATCCCTGCCGCACCGGCATCACCTCGTTGTGGAATACTGCGAGGATCCCATGCGCACATCGAAGGAGAAGCAGGTTGTTCTTCACACGCTCTGGGGCGGCGCTGTAAATACACCCTTCGCCATGGCCCTGGCCCAGGCCTGGGAGGAAGCGCACGATTACCGCATGGAGATTTTCAATGACAATAATGCCGTAATGCTGATACTTCCCCACGAATTCAGCGCTGCGCAATTATTTGAACTCGTTACGGCCGATACTCTGGAAAAGCTGGTACACCGAAGACTGGGAAAGAGCGGTCTTTTCGGCGCCCGGTTCAGGGAAAACGCCGCCCGGGCCCTTCTGCTTCCCCGGAGCGGTTTTCACCGGAGGACGCCCCTGTGGCTGAACCGGCTTAAATCGAAGCAGCTCCTCGATGCCGTAAGTAAATTCGAGGATTTTCCCATTATTCTGGAAACCTGGCGTTCATGCCTGAATGATGAATTCGATCTTGAGAATCTGAAAATGCTTCTCGATGAAATCGGGCGCGGGGAAATACGCATGAGTGAATCGTATACGGTGCAGGCCTCGCCCTTCGCGTCGGGACTGGTATGGCGTCAGACGAACAAATACATGTATGACGATGATACGCCCCTGACATCGGGCGGGTCCCGTTTCAGGGAGAGCCTGATCCGGGAAATATCTGCTGCCTCGCACCTGAGGCCCCTGGTCCCGCAGAGCATAGTCGATGAACTGACGGAAAAACTGCAGCGTACAGCGCCGGGATATTCCCCGGGAAATGCCAGGGAACTGGTGGACTGGGTAAAGGAACGGCTCCTTATCCCCCGGCACGAATGGGATATACTGGTCCAGGCCATAAAAAGAGATCACGGCATTGAAGAGGGGACACTTTTTGAAGATATTGCATCAAGAGTAATCCGCGTAACACTGCCGGGAGCGGCGGAGATATCCGTCTGTGCCGTCGAATCAGTGCCGGTTCTGGCAAAGGCCTTCAATTTTTCTCTTGATGATGCGGTTTTCACTGATTTGCTCACCGGGAATGAATGCCGGGATACGGTCGCCACGGCGCTGGGACGTATTACCGGTCATGGCCATGAAAAAATTTCCCCTGATGAAGCTGGTCCCGACACCGATGATTTGCTGCGTCAATGGATTTCATTTTACGGACCCCTGGACAGGGAGTATATCACTCGTTATACCGGTCTTGATGAATCCGTCCTGAACCTCTCTCTGTCCAGGCTCCTGGACGATGAGGAGATCGTTATTGATTTTCTTCGGGAAAAAACTGTTTCCGAAGAAGTCTGCTGCCGGGACAACCTGGAGATGCTCCTCCGGATAATCCGGCGTTCGAGAAAAGTTGAATTTCAGGCGCGTGATGCGGAAGATCTGCAGGAATTCCTGTTTCGGTTTCAGCGTTTCGGTGCGGGCAACGGGTCACTTGACGGTCTGACCCTTGTACTTGACAGGCTCCTGGGTTATCCCGCTCCTGCAGCGGCCTGGGAGGAATACATTCTTCCGGCCCGTCTTGAGCCCTATTTCTGTTCCTGGCTGGACAGCCTCATGCAGACCAGCGATCTCTGCTGGTATGGATGCGGCAGGGAGAAGCTGACCTTTACTTTTAATGAGGACCTGGAATTGCTGCGGGGAGAGGCCTCCCCTGCAGTCAACGAGGATAACGCGGCGGTCCTGATGCCGGACCGGCGCGGCAGGTACGCCTTTTTTGATATTGTGAAGCATGCGGGCGGCGCTTCGCAGGATGTGGCACGGCGTCTCTGGGATCTGGCGTGGCAGGGAGCAGCGGCCAATGACACTTTCGAAACCGTGAGAAAGGGACTGCTGAACGGATTTGAAGCGGTCAACTATTCGCGTGAAGCATCAAGGCCGCGCCGGGGAGATTTTAACCGATGGAAATCATCGCGTCCCCTGCCGGGAAACTGGTATGCTTTTGAAACGCCCCATGGCGATTATGACGCCATGGAACTGGCCGAGCTGGGCAAGGAACGGGTTCGTCTTCTCCTGCGGAGATACGGTATTCTCTTCAGGGAACTTCTTGAGCGGGAGCTCCCTGTCCTGCAATGGGGACCCGTTTTCAGGACACTGCGTATCATGGAGCTTTCGGGGGAAATAGTTCCCGGCTATTTTTTTACCGGGATACCGGGGCTCCAATTCATGTCCCACGAGGGATTCCGGTTCCTCACCGGAGATGATTGCGGAGAGTCTATATATTGGCTCAACGCCGCTGATCCGGCATCGCTCTGCGGGATTAAGCTTGAAGGAATAAAAGAGCCGTTTCCGCCACGGATGCGGTCCACGTTCCTGGTCTTCCGCGGGAAGAAGATGATCATGATACTGAAAAGAAACGGCAGGGAAGTTGAAATAAAATGTCCCGACGATGACCCGCTGCTGCAGCAATATCTTGCTATATTCCGCGTGCTCATGGAGCGGGATTTTAACCCGGTTAAAAAGATGAGCGTTGAACTGATCAACGGGGTGAAAGCCGTTGAGAGCGCTTACAGGGAATCGTTCCGGCGGTTCGGATTCATGGATGACGGGATAACCCTGACCCTCAGGAGGAAATACTGATACCGATTGTCAGGACCGCGAAAGAATCCCCTGTGCCGCCCGTATGCCCGAGGCCCAGGCCGCGGTGATGCCGCGGCTTGTACCGGCACCGTCACCGATCATGTATATGTGTTCCTTCGCCTGAAAGTTACGGTCAAGAAATTCCGGTTTGTTTCCGTAGGTCTTGATTTCGGGATAGTAGATGATGGTGGAGGGGTGAAGTATCCCCGGTACGATGGTATCGAGCATTTTCATGGATTTCCAGAGACTCCTGAGGATTTTTGCCGGGACTGCCAGGCTTATATCGCCGGGCGTAGCGCCTTTCAGCGTGGGCTCGAAATTATAAAGATCATCATTAAAGGTTCCGGACTTGGAGCGCTTGCCCAGGCGAAAATCACCGATGCGCTGCATCATGGGCTGGCCGCCGCTGAGCTGCATAGCCATCTGGCCCAGGATGTCGGCGAACTGGTGGCCGCTCACCACGGGGTCCGTGAGATTGATGGTCTTGAGCATCGCAAAGTTGATGAGACCGTTGGGTTTGCGGTCCGTGGAAAAGGAATGTCCATTTACCGAGAAGTAATGGTCATATTTTTCTTTTACGATATAGGCGGCACCGGAATTGGTGCAGAAGGTGCGGACGTTTTCGGGGAACAGGAATTTAGGATCGTAATAGTCCTTTACAATGGGATAGTTGCCTTCGCGTGCCTCTATCCTGACACCTACATCGACGATATTGTCGCGGTATGATATTTTCAGTTTTTGCATGACGTTCTGAAGCCACATGGCGCCGTTTCTTCCCGGGGCCAGCACCAGGTCTCCATAGGAAAGGCTGCCGGGAGCCCGGGAAATGGAGATGGAGGCATTTCCGAAGTCGACGTCGGCAACCTCGGTTTCCAGGGAGATATCCACTCCCATATCCCGCAATTTCCCCGTGAGGGAGGAGATAAGCTGTACGGATTTATCGGTGCCGACATGGCACTGCTTTATGCGGACCAGTTCCACCCCCAGTTTTTCGGCCCGCCTTATATACACTTCGAGATTCCTGCTTTCCTGAATATCGGGCTCCAGGTGGCGCGCCGTCTCCTCCAGCAAAGATTCCGCATCATCCTTTTCCCAGAGTTCCTCGGGGAAACCCACGGGATAGGTGTAGTTCTGTTTGCAGTCATTGCGGAGGCCCCCGGTGCTGACGCGGGCCCTGTCCAGCAGGAGTATGGACTTCCGCGAGTTTTCCGCCAGGTGGAAGGCCGTTCCCAGGCCCGAGGGACCCGATCCTGTTATAATTACATCATAGGATTTTTTCATGGATTTTTTCTCTCGCATAGTTCTTGAAATATTATTTTGTAGTATAAACCGGGCGGATGAATAATTCCAGCATTTAATATGGATGATATAAAAACATGTCATTTTCGAATAATGGATGTATCATTGATTTTAACAGGACCATAATGTAATTATCCTGTAAGCTGAAAAGTTGCTGGACATATCGTATACCTCCCGACATACAGCATCAATAGCGGAATGATATTTATAAAATATCATTCGCCCATACTTTGATTATGGCATATGTTTGATATTTAAGAAGGAAGATATGAAACAAACCGGTGAAAAGAAGATACTCAGAAGTGACTATAAAGAACCGCATTTTCTCATACCCCAAATCGATCTGACATTCAACCTCCACGATTCCAGTACCATGGTGACCAATATGATGGAGATCGTCAGGAATGGTCAGGGGAGTGATCCCCTGGTGCTGAACGGGGAAAAACTGAAACTGCTCTCCGTGGAACTGGATGGCCGTACTCTCGACGCATCTGAGTATGATGTCACGGAGAATTCCATGGTGATAACGGATGTTCCGGACCGGTTTACCCTGAAGCTGGCCACGGAAATAAACCCCCGGGAAAACCAGGCTCTGGAAGGACTGTATAAATCAGGAAAGATATTCTGCACCCAGAACGAGCCCGAGGGATTCCGCAAGATAACCTTTTTCATTGACCGGCCCGATGTTATGAGCCGCTTCTCTACCAAGATCATCGCTGATAAAATGAGCTGCCCGGTGCTTCTGGCCAACGGCAATCTTGTAGAGGAGGTGAACCTGGGCGACGGAAGGCACTGGGTAAAATGGGAGGACCCCTTTCCCAAGCCGGCATATCTTTTCGCCCTGGTGGCCGGGGACCTGGGGCTGGTACGCGACAGCTTTACCACCATGTCGGGGCGCACTGTCGATCTTCGCATCTACTGTGACCCGGGCAATGAATACCGCTGTCATCACGCCATGGAGTCCCTGAAAAAAGCCATGAAGTGGGATGAGGAGCGTTTCGCGTTGGAATATGACCTGGACATCTACATGATCGTTGCCGTGGATACCTTTAACATGGGGGCCATGGAAAACAAGGGACTCAATGTATTCAATTCACACTATGTTCTGGCCAACCCGGAAACGGCCACGGATACCAATTATCTCGGCATTGAGAGTGTCATCGCCCATGAGTATTTCCACAACTGGACCGGAAACCGTGTCACGCTCAGGGACTGGTTTCAGCTGACACTGAAGGAGGGACTCACGGTTTTTCGTGATCAGGAATTTTCTTCGGACATCCAGTCGAGGCCCGTGCAGAGAATACTGGATGTCATCGGTTTGAGAGCCGTTCAGTTCACCGAAGATGCCGGTCCTAACGCTCATCCCATCCGGCCCGACAGCTATCTGGAAATAAATAATTTTTACACGGCCACCGTTTATGAAAAGGGAGCCGAAGTCATCAGGATGATACATACCATCCTGGGAGAGGAAGGTTTTCAAAAGGGGATGCGGCGTTATTTCGAGCTCCATGACGGGCATGCCGTGACCTGTGATGATTTTGTCCGGGCCATGGAGTCGGCTACCGATACGGATTTCACGCAGTTCAGGCTCTGGTACAGCCGGGCCGGGACGCCGGTTCTGGCCATTGAGACCGGGTATGATCCGGAAAAAAAACAGTACGCCATTATCGTACGCCAGGATATTCCCCGTGAGCAGAACCGCGAAGACACGGGCCCCATGCACATGCCCCTGGCCGTGGGACTTCTGGACGCCCGTGGTCGGGATATGCTGGGCGGAGACGGTACGGTCGTGCTGCAGATACGGGAGCGTGAGGAACGCTTTGTTTTTGAGGAAATAAATGAGAAGCCCGTGCCTTCGCTGAACAGAAACTTTTCCGCGCCGGTCCGAATCGACTATGCCTGGTCGCATGAAGAACTCAAGCTTTTATTTATGTGCGACAGTGATGCCTTCAACCGGTGGGACGCTGGACAGATCGTAACCAGGGGCATCCTGAAGGACTATGTGACGGCCATTCAACGGGGAGAATCATGCTCCATGAACCAGGATATGGCTTCAGCCTTCAGGGCCATTATCGATGATGCGGCAATGGATAAAAATTTCAAGGCACTTATGCTGGAGCTTCCTTTTGAATCAATCATGGTACAGGAGTACAGTCCCGTTGATTTTAACGCCATCCATGAAGCGCGGAATTGTCTCAGGCGGGAAATGGGATGCGCGTTCAGGGACGGGTTTTACCGTATGTTTACATCACTGGAAGAAAAAGGTGAATTTTCCCTGAGCATGGAGGCCATGGGGAAACGGGCGTTGCGCCTGCGCGCTCTGGATTATCTCGTCGAGACCGGCGAGGATGAATTTCTCGCGCTCTGCTACGACCTCTATGAAAAAGCGGGAAACATGACCGATGCACTGGGTGCACTCTCCCTGCTGGCCGGAACGGAGAGCCCTTTCAGGGACAGAGCCCTGGAGCATTTTTATGAAAAATGGAAACATGATCAGGTGGTCATAACCAAGTGGTTTTCCGTACAGTCTTTTTCGGGCCTTCCCGGGACACTTGAACAGGTGAGAAAGCTCGAGGCAGATCCCGCCTATGACATTAAAGTCCCCAATCTGGTGCGCTCCGTCGTGGGAGCTTTTACCCAGAACCTGGTGAATTTTCATCATGAGTCGGGCAGCGGGTATGTATATACAGCGGACCGCATCATGGAGATTGATGCCTTCAATCCATCAATCTCATCAATGCTGGCCAAGGCCTTCAAGCTCTATCCCCGCGTGGATGCGGGAAGAAAAGAACACATGAAACGGCAACTGGAGCGCATAGCCGATCTCGGGGATCTTTCAAAAAACACCCGTGAGATCGTGGAGAAGACACTGGAGAGTTCTCTTGCCTGACGTAAGGAGAACAGGACGATTCTTTTTCATGGTACGATCATGCCTTGAGCATGGGAAGGGCCTCAGCCTGAGTATTGGTCTCCAGAATTGCCTTCAGCTCGTCGGACTGTCTCTTTAATAAATCCGATGAAGCAGCAAGCTGCTCGGAAAGCGAGGCATTGGACTGTGACAGACTGTTGAGCTGTTCCATTCCCACGGTGATCTGTTCAACGCCGTTATTCTGTTCTTCCGATGAATGGGTGATGGACTGGACCAGGTCGGCCGTTTCCTGGATATCATTGACAATAGTCTTGATAAGATTCCCCGTTTTCTCCGCCAGGCTGACGCCGTTTCCCGCCAGTGAGGTTATTTCCTGCGATGCCTTCTGGCTTTTTTCCGCCAGTTTTCGGACCTCGCTGGCCACAACGGAAAACCCACGGCCTGCATCACCGGCCCTGGCGGCCTCGATGGCCGCATTGAGCGCCAGGAGGTTCGTCTGGTAAGCTATATCCTCAATGAGCGTTATTCTCTGGTGGATTTTCCTGATGGCGTCATGTGTTTCATCTACGGCCTTTCCGCCTTCCGCGGCCATTCGGGCGGTCCGGCTGGCGATCTCGTTGGTTTTCTTCGAATTCTCCGTGTTCTGCTGAATGCTGGCACCGATCTCTTCCAGGGATGAAGTGATCTCCTCCAGGTTGGAGGCCTGTTCACTGGCCCCGGAACTCAGGTCATCGGCTGACGCCGACACATCATCGGATGATGATGATAAGAGTTCAGAAGTGCCGGCCACTCTCTTCAGTATTCCCTTGATGATATTGTTCTGCTGCCTGTTTGTCTCCGATTCCTGTTCGGCCGAGGTTACGGCCGAACTGCTGATGTACTGCATTGCCCGGAGCAAAATTAAAATGGCAATCATGGAAAAGGCGCTTTCAATGGCCGCCATGCGGATTGAATCCTGAAGTTCGGGAGCTATTTTTGATTTTGCCAGTATAAAATAAGCGATATCACTGATAAAGAAGGTTCCCACAACACCGGTCAGGATCAACGGGCTTGTAAGAAGGGCTGCCATGGCTATAACCATGTACATGAAATAGACCAAAGTAATGTATCCTTCGGCGGGAGCATAAGAGAGTTTGGAAAAGAACCCCCCTGTAATAATCAGTGTATTAAATATGGTCATGATGTTTGCCGCCAGAGTATACCGTCCCCGCATCAGGATGAAGAGGGATAGAACCGTTGCAATAAAATCCAGGAAGAGAGTGATGAACTGAGGGACCTTGAGGGTGCCGCTGGTAATAAGCGTCAGTACCAGTAAAGCCTGTACAATTATCATAAAAAGACATACATAAAAAAGGGCTATGGCTCTTTTTTTAACGAACACACCCTTATCTTCATAAGCTGATAACAGGCTTTTACGGATGTTTGTATTGATTCCCATGTATTTCTCCTTCACTCTATCTAGAAAAAAGAACTGTATTTCATTATCGCTGAAACTTTGCCGGATATTTTAAATTTTGTAAAACAGAAAATTAATTTATGAGGAAAATATAAGGGTAAAAGTGCGGAGAAATAGTCGGTAAAAACCGTGCTGTGCTCCAAAAAAGCGCAGCACGGTTGACAGGGATCAGTTGCAGTTGAAATGATTTCCGAACTTCTTCATTTTTTCGACGACCTGTTTCTGCTGTTTCGCATCGAGTATATTATAGAACTGCAGGAAACGGTCGGCATACTTGTCGAAAAGAGCCGGCATATTTTCGTGCTTTTTCTTTGCCGCGGCGACCAGGTATGCCATGTCGGGCTTGTCTTTGTTCAGCTCCTCCATGGCTTCATCGAGCGTTTTAATCCTGTCGTCGCGTATTTTTATGATATCCTGGCGGACCTCTTCGCGCAGGCCGTTGTAGAATTGCTGCTGCGACGCGTTCAGTCCCAGTTTTGCCACATGTTTATCCATGCGCTTCAGGACCTTGTCGGGGAAATCGTCGCCGCAGTGTCGTCCGTTATGGTGGCATGAAGAGAAAAGAAGCCCCGCGGAAACAAGGGCGATGACGGTGAGGAAAAGTGTTCCTGGTTTTGACATAGTTGTCTCCTTTTTTAACTTGATATCTGTAATGAACCGCCTACAATGTTGTTTCATTGCGTCAGTCATTTCAGTAAATATAGGGGACAGATGTTAAATAAGTTATTCGCCGGCGGCCTGAATGTAAAAAGATTGTAAAAAAGAACACGGCGAACAAATATTTTGAGTACATTCCTTATGATCATGAATAGTGGAACAGAACAGGTTAAAAAAGTCCTCATTGTTGATGATGATGTGAAGCTTCAGAAACTTCTCCGGCAATACCTGGAGGACTTCGGTTTTACCGTGATGTCCCTCAAGGTTGCCGCGGGGGTTCTGCAGGCCATTGAAGAGAGCAGTCCCCATATCCTCATCCTCGATATCATGCTGCCTGACCGGGACGGCTTCGATGTGCTGCGCGACGTGCGTCGACACTATGGACTTCCCGTCATCATGCTCACGGCGCGCGGCGAGGAAACGGACCGAATCATTGGACTGGAGCTGGGCGCTGATGATTATCTTCCAAAGCCCTTCAATCCCCGGGAACTCCTGGCCCGTATGAAGGCCGTCATGCGGAGGGTGCAGCCCGGCGGGAGTATGGAAAAGGGCGGGGAGGCGGATATAATAGCAGCCGGGGGGCTCACGCTGGACAGTGCCTCCCATATATTACGCGGCAGTAATGGGGAACTGGAGCTTTCCATCACGGAATATCGTATACTGGAACTGCTGATGCTGAAAAAAAATACGGTTCTGTCCCGTGATGAAATCATGAACTATGCCCGGGGAAGGGATTTTATTGCCTTTGAACGGAGCATCGACGTACATATCAGCAAGCTCCGGTCCAAAGTTGACTCATTGAAAGGAAATAAAAATTGCATAAAGACCATGTGGGGATCGGGATACATGTTTGTCCATAAAGAGTAAACTATGAAAACGGGAAGGCTTTATATAAAAATATTTGTTTCTTTCATGGTCCTCCTCCTGATCATGGAATTCCTCATATTCGCCGTCTTCAGGCTGATACTGGGTAATCCCTTTCACGAACGTTTTGAACAGTACGTGAATGCCGGGACTCTGATCATCGGCACCCTGACGGAAGAGGCTCTGACCCTTCCGGGACATGATCCGGAGAATCCCTATCCAAAGCTACGCGATCTTTTTACTGAACTGGACAGCCGGTACGGATTGATGGTTTGGATCGAATCGGGCGGTACATATATTGTGAAATCATTCCAGGGAGAGCCGCCTTCCATGATACCTGCCCACAGGTCTATAGAAAGAGAGAATTACCGGGTTTCATGGGGAAAAAGAAACGAGAATATCCATATGATTCTTCCCCTTAAAACGGCAACAATTGCCAAGGCTTCTCTGCATTTATACTATGCACGCCGCGGGGTCAGAGCCTTCGAAAGGGATTTTGCCCTTGCTCTGGCCTTCCTGGGTCTTATAATGGCGCTTCTCATATTTCCCCTTTCCCGATATATCACGGAACCTCTGAAAAAATTAAAGATATCGGCTCTCAGGATATCGCGGGGGCGCCTGCAGGAAAGGGTGCAGGTGCGGGGACGGGATGAAATAGGGGAACTGGCCGACGCTTTTAATATCATGGCGGAAAAGCTGGAATATATGGTCTCGGGGACTAAAATGCTCACGGCCCATATCTCCCATGAACTGCGTTCTCCCCTGGCCAGGATGCGCATCGCCGGTGAACTTCTTGAGGATCGTCTGAAGGGAAACAATACAGGAGCATGTCTTCCGCTCCTGGAAAGCATTAAAGAAGAGATTCAGGATATGGATACGCTTATCGGCAGTATATTGCAGCTGACGAAGATGGATATTCACGGCGCCGAGTCAAGAAAGCAATCCTTCGATGTGGCAGCCATGGCCAGGGATGCTGTAAAGCGTTTTGAACCGGTGTTGGAAAGCAAAAGCCTTTATTTCTGTCTTGATATTCCTGAAGGGCAATTTTTCATGACAGGTGATCCCGATGATATAAAGATTGCGCTTAACAACATTATAGACAACGCCATGAAATATTCGCCCCCCGGGAACTCAATACAGATGGAGATGAAGAGAGAACGAGACTGTATAACGCTCACCGTGAAAAATGACACCCTTTCTCCCGTGGACACTGATCCGGAAAAACTTCTGCAGCCTTTCCAGAGAGGAAAGAATGCCGATTTACCGGGATACGGGCTGGGACTGGCCATCGTTCATAAAATTGTGGAAAATCATGGCGGGGCTCTGACCCTTAACTGGCGGGATAACCGTTTTGAGATTTATTTTTCCTTCACTCTGGAGGCAGGGAACAATGGAAACCCATGCAGGAATGCGGGGCAATGAATTGTTGCCTCTAACCCCATTTAATTTTCGATCTCTGCCCGGATCTGTGCAAACCATTATCGAGGCGGCGGATAGTCTCATGTATGAAGAAAAAAAAGCGGGAAAAACATGGTAATGGTAAAGGTAATGGAATATCAGCCACAGATCCCCGGGACGGGGAAGGAATTTTTTTTTAATTTTTTATAGTGTTTGGTTGCAGAAAACCGCCTTATGCCCTATACTTGCTTTTAGAAGATTTATTGTGTAAATCGAATTCTGAACGTTAACCGGCGTGTGGATTATGGGTTGGATATTTTTTATCAGGAGAAACAGATGAAACGGAAGGATGCGCGTCCTTCAAATTTTCATAGTCTGGAGCCCGATTTCAGACGTCCCCTGTATCGGCTTCGTGAAGATATTCGCAGCAGAATGTTTTCAATGCTGGTTCAACTCTATGGTGAAACCAAGTCCCGCAGGTATATAAAAGAACTGGAGCGGGTAATATCAGTCTATCATGCCCACAAGACCGATGAGATGATGGAATGGGAGAGCCATTTCAAGCCCGAAGACCGGTTTACAAACGAGGACGCTATCCTGATAACTTACGGCAACCTGGTGGTGGATAAACATAAAAAACCACTGAAGACCCTGGACGAGATGTCCCATAAATATTTGAGGCGGGTTTTCAACACTATTCATATACTGCCGTTTTTCCCGTCTTCGTCGGACCGCGGTTTTGCCATCAGCGACTACCGTCAGGTTGATCCTGATCTGGGTACCTGGGAGGATATCATAGACTTGAAGAAAGATTTTCGCCTCATGTTTGACGGCGTCATCAACCACGTGTCTTCCAAGAGCTTCTGGTTTCAGGAATTTCTCAATGGCAATCCGGCCTACCAGGGATATTTCACTCATTTCCCCGAGCGAAGGAATGTTCCACGGAAAAAGCTGAACAAACTTATGAGGCCACGTACAAGTGAAGTTCTGACCCCTTTTTATTCGTATAACGGCAAGCGCCTGGTGTGGACAACCTTCAGTGCTGATCAGATCGACCTGAAGTTCCAGAACCCCATGGTGCTTATCAAGATAATAGAAATTCTCCTGTATTATGTTCGCAGGGGGGCTGATATTATCCGCCTCGACGCCGTCACCTATCTCTGGGATGAACTGGGCACCACGGGCGCACACCTTTCCCAGACCCACACTATTATCAAACTCTTCAGGCTTATCCTCGATGCCGTGGTTCCTCATGTGGCCATTGTCACCGAGACCAATGTGCCTCACAGCGATAATATTACCTACTTCGGAAGCGGCTATGACGAGGCACAGCTGGTGTATAATTTTGCCCTGCCGCCCCTTATTCTTCATACGTTTCATAACAGCACGTCCGCGAAACTGACGCAATGGGCGCGTGAACTAAAGAATCCCTCACGGTATGCCACCTACCTCAATTTTCTCGACAGTCATGACGGGATAGGAGTACTTGGCGCCCGGGAGTTTCTCACCGATGAGGATATTGAACTCATGGCGGAGCGTGTTACGCAGCGCGGTGGGCTTATATCCTATCGGACCGATAAAGATGGAAAGGAATCCATCTACGAGCTGAATATCACCTTCTATAGCGCCCTGAACTGTGAGGATGCCTGTGAGGAAGTGGATTTTCAGGTGAATCGTTATATTGCTGCCCGTTCCATCCCGTTGGTGATAATCGGTGTTCCGGGTGTGTATCTGCACGGTCTTCTGGGTTCAAAAAACGATATTGAAGCGGTTAAAAAAGAAAATGATAAGCGCAGCATCAATCGCGATGTTCTCAGCAGAGAAGAACTGGAAAAGGCCATGGAAGATTTTTCAACCACTACGGCGCAGGTTGCCCACCGCCTCTCATTTCTCATACAGAAAAGGACCAGGGAAAAGGCCTTTCATCCCCAGGGGGGTCAGAGCATACTTACAGTTTCCGATGCAGTTTTTGCCGTTCTCAGAACATCTCCGGACGGAGATGAACATATACTGGCAATCACCAGTGTTATACCCAAAAACCAGCAGGTGAAGATTTCCCTGGCTGAATTCATCATTCATCGGAAGTGGGTTGACATCCTCACCGGTGACGAATATTTCATTGCTAATAACGTATTTACATTGAATCTTGAACCATATGAAGTACTCTGGCTCAAAATGCAGGTTTAAATCAGATCTATAATTTAGGCTCTGACCCCTTGTATCGTTTGGAACATTGACGGAGGCTCTGACCCCTTATATTGATGGAATTCCCTTTCTGTAATTGATGATAAAGGAGATTATGATGATTAGTATTGTTTTTCTTCTAATTGGTTTTGTGATTCTTGTCTACGGGGCTTCCATGATGGTCGATGGCGCTTCTTCATTGGCAAAACGGCTGGATATACCAGTTATCGTTATAGGTCTTACTATTGTGGCATTCGGCACCTCAGCACCGGAGTTGTTTGTCAATGTTTTCGCATCCCTGCAGGGCAGAACGGAAATTACACTGGGCAATGTCATTGGCAGTAATTTGTTCAATGTTCTCGTTATCGTGGGCATATCTTCCATTATTACACCTCTGGTTGTAAAAAAAAATACGACATGGATCGAAATCCCACTCAGCCTTGCAGCAGCCCTGCTCGTATGGATTTGTGTCAATGATTCTGTCCTGGATAACCGAAATTTTTCGGAAATTTCCAGGATAGACGGTATTGTCTTTCTTTTCTTTTTCACCATTTTCATGGTCTATAATTATTATCTATCTAAAAAGGGTGATGAGCAGAGTGACTTTGAAATAAAGGAATATACATTGCTCCGATCCATTGTGATGATAATTGCAGGATTTGCCGGTCTGGCCGGGGGTGGTCATCTCATTATTGAATCATCCGTAGTGCTGGCAAGGCTGGCAGGATTAACTGAACGTATCATCGGTCTTACTATCGTTTCAGTCGGAACATCGCTTCCGGAACTGGCCACATCTGTGGTAGCCGCCCGCAAGGGGAACGTAGATCTTGCCATTGGGAATGTAGTGGGATCCAATATATTCAATATTTTCTTTATTCTCGGCATCTCTGCGGTTATTCATCCTGTACCTCTCAACAGCGGGGCGAGCGGTGATATCCTGATTAATATCGTGGCAGGGATTTTTCTATTTCTTTTCATTTTTACCGGTAAGGGACGGCACATTGAACGTTTTGAAGGGATATTCTTGCTTTGTATCTATGTCTCTTACATGGGGTATGTGCTTTATGCCATGTAATTTTTCAGGGGTCAGAGCCTAGATAGGCCGCATGACCTGGCTCTTAGTAACAAGCGGCTCTGTCCCTTCTTTCATGTTTTTTTAAGAATCCCGATGTTAATGGGAGATCGTCATAGATGCATGGACCGCGATAATAATATCGGCAGATCCACGGTATTGTTCTTCAAGCGTATCAAGAGAGCCCTGTGTGACGGTATTTATTGTGATGATACTCAGGTCCCCATTATTTTTTTTCAGATACCAGATGATTCCTTCATTGTAATTGGAATGATATGACCCGTTAAAATGGATAAAGGTCTGACCCTTTCGTAGATTTTTCCCTATAAACCAGGCCATGGTAGCATCCTTCAGCGCCTGGGCTTCAGCCAGATATCCTTTCGTGTGCACAGCAATATGGGTAGGGTCAGAGCCCCCCAGTTTTTCCGTAATTTCCCTGTATGATTTAAGATTCTCGTCAAAAGGGATAGGCAGTGGTGCTATGTACTGTTTGGCTTGATCAGGGAGTCCCTGAAGGGCCTCGAAGCCTTTTTTGAACACGATGGATGCATAGCGGCGTGGAACGTTGGTGGCGATGAAGGGATATTTATTGTCCCGGGCGAATTGCAGGAGAGCTCTGTAATCTGTTTTATAATTTGGCCATAATCGAGCTTCCCCTTCGAATCTGGAGTCTGTGATTAGTCCTGCCAGATATTCGTCAATGATGATCTGGTTGTCACTTTCCATCATTTCAGCGCCAAGAATCAATTTATGGCCTGCAATATATAGATCTTTAATAAGCTCCAGTTCCAGCCAATGCGCAATAGGATTGTTGTGCAGTTCACCGAAGAACACTATATCGGCATTCTGTGCGCGGACCAGCAGATCGGTATAAAGGGCTCTGTCCCCATTCCCTGAAAAGAGGCGATATGCTGGTTTATCCTGGGGAAGTAAAGGGGTCAGAGCCGTTACGCATAGCAGTGTTATTAATGCTGTTTTCTTCATATCATCAGCCTGGCATGTATTAACTTTTATCCGGGAATTAAAGCTTAGTAATTATTATGGATAACGGATGCATATATCAGTTACAAAATAAAGAAGAGCGATAGTCAGTGAATATTAAATGCAGTTGGAGGTGAGAATAGATATTATTTTACATCGGGTTCATTCTCCGGCGGTTCATGCCCGGTAATGGCTTCAAATATCCTTGTCGCGACAGGAGGGCATCCTTTGACAAAGGTGTATTTATCCGAATGTAATCGCGCACAGTTACCTATCAGGACAGTCCCTTCCCGAATATCCTTTTCAGTCACCCCCTTGCCAATTGCCAGGGCCAGGGTCTTATCATCGGGAATGTATTGCTCCATGTCCTTTTTAAATCTTTTCAGGAAGAGCATGACCGTTGACAGGCAGGCGCTGCATGAATCGATATCAACAAGCTCCACATCGGGATATTCAATTGATATATCCTTCGGCGGATCGCGGTATTCGGTGATAAAGTCCTGGTAATTTTCCGGTGAAACATGATAATCCTCTGCCTCAGGGGACAGACCCATACGTTCAGCGATCAGACGGAGGTGCGGGATATCACCAGGTTTTTTTCCCATGAGGGTGGCGCCGATGATATCTGCACCCAGGGGATGTGTAGACGCCAGGGCGAAATTTGAGTGTACGGGATCACCGCCCGAAGGACCCATGCCATCCATGCCAATGTATCCGTCAATAACAGTTATGTCGGGCAGCAGTATTGTGGCCATGTCTGATATGGCCAGGTCCAGGGTTTTTTCCACCTGCTCTGACCCCGGACGCCATTCGAGCTGATGGTAGCGGATTTTCTCCCGGCGGTACAGGCAGCCCTTCATGTTTTTTATTCCCAAGGTGACGCCGGTGTGCATATGACATTTTGCCACGGGCAGTGAAAGGAGGATGTCAAACTTGTAGATTGTCCCGCATATTTTAGTACTGTCCAGAACCAGCCCATGAGGAATCTCTTTCGTGATAAAATCACGGGCATCCATATCGATAAGTTCGCACTCATATTTTTCAGCTACATCTGAAATGCCTGAAAGAGAAAAAGCCTTCATTACATCGACGCCTACAATAGGACTTTCTCCAATAGCAATTTTCCCGGCACCACCGAGTCTGAGTGCTTCGATAACGCCAGCAACGGCATCGGGATGTGTGTTGATTCCCTTGCCAGGACCTACCATGCGGCCTATGTTTGGCTTGATGAGAACTGATTTACCCTTAAATACGGTGTTATCGATTTTTATCATTGCCTGCCGGGCGTTTTCAAAAGGACCATGGCCCGCGATAACAAATATATCTTTATCAGTAAATGCTTTCATGAGATCAGTTATGATACTAAGTTATTTGCTGTCAAGATAATCTTGGATAATTTATGATAGAAGGCTCTGACCCCGCAGGACTCTTGTTAAAAATACAAAGCCAGCCTTTTTCGATATGCCTCCTCGAACCAGAG
>Ga0068714_10000169_pt1 | contig 145265 bp, 133 predicted proteins | sample MTBNYHSulfiMetaG_FD_62988 | JGI IMG/M metagenome (GOLD analysis project Ga0068714, IMG submission 62988) | Enrichment culture microbial communities from rom New York Harbor, USA that are MTBE-degrading - MTBE-NYH (New York Harbor Sulfidogenic)... | ecosystem: Environmental > Aquatic > Marine...
AAAACAATAACCATTATTAAACTTAATATTTTAATAATGTTCATTTTATCCTCCTTTAATTCTTCAAAATACAGTAATTTTATAGCATAAATAGTGCCAAAATGTTAAAAGCGCCTAAGTTATTATATATAAAGGAATTAAAAAGAATTATGAAATTAAAGAATTTTATATTTTATATGCGTTTTGCATAATAATTAAATAATTTATGCAATATGCATATAAAAAATAAGAAATAATGTCTAAAATCTAAAAAGGATTAAACTGAAAAATTGTAAGATTAAGCTTTAATAATTTTAATGAAAAAAATGTAATATACAAATTATTTTATTAATCACGCCAAAATCTATAAAGATTCCTGCTGTGTATTCGTTTTTTTATTAATCTTGATTTATAAAATTTGAAAGATATTTTTCTGAAATAAACAAAAATTACTATAAAGACCAATCCCGCCAGTAAAAACCAGATAAAAAGCCAGCCAAATTGCCTATATACTGTATTTATTTCTAATAAAGGAACATCTTTAACAATCTTATCTTTTACAAAAAGTTCCAATTTATATATTTCATCTCCGGCCGGATTAAAGACGGCTGAATAACCAGTACAGGTTGCTCTAATCAATGTTTTTCTGTTTTCAATAGCTCTTATTCCGGCCATTCTTAAGTGCATTTTCGGTTCTAATGTCTTACCAAACCAGCTGTCGTTTGTGATGTTTACGATTAAATTAGCTTCTTTTTTATTTATATTCATAGATTTTCTAATAAATGAAGGAATTATTATTTCATAGCATATATTTGGTGCTATTTTTATATCATTTACTTCAAATATTTTATTTTCTTTTCCTTTACTGAACTCTATAAAACCAAGTGAATTTAAAATTTTATTTGATAAAAAAAAGGGAAATCTTTCTACAAATGGAAGTAACTTAATTTTGCTGTATTGATTTATTTTTTCTCCCTTATCAGATATTAGTACGGCAGAATTATAAACAAGATATTCTTTGTTTTTTTTATTAATTTCGGAAAGATGAATGCCGGATAATAAATATACATCATTAAATGTTTTTATATCGTTATATTTTACTGTATTAATGTTTTTTTCAGGAATTATTGTCTCAGGCCAAATTATTAAATCAGGATTATCCTTTAATAAACTTTTTGACATATAATTATATTCGCTTATTATATCATTCTCAATATAATCATCATTAAAATTTTTTAATTTATCAATTCCGGAATAATTTCCTTGAATAATTCCTACCTTTGCAGTTTTTGTATTATTAGAAATTTTTTGTATATATTTATACCGAAAGAAACCATATAAACTTGCACCAATAACAACAAGAATAACTATAATAAAAATTGTTATACTGAAATTCAGTTTCTTTTTAAAAAAATATGATTCTACAAAAATAATTACAGCCGAGTTGCAGCACATGATAAGAAAAGTAATACCCGGCACACCAAAAAGGTCGGCTATTTGCGAAAAATGGAAAAATAAATATTGTGAATAACCAATTTGATCTTGGAATAATTTCGGATAAAAATAATCCAGTACCGTTATTATTAATGGCATACTAATGTAAAATAATTTTGTATTATGTTTTGATATATATTTGGTTATTAAAAATGCAAAAGCATACATTAGGCCATGATAAAAACATATTAAGATATAAATAACGGCAGATAATATTAAGAAGAAAAATTTTATGATAATAGATTTAATCCCAAGCGAGAAAATTGTAGCCAAAGGAAAAGGCAGCCACCATAAATGAAATAAATATGCACTAATGCCGAAGATAAGAGAATAAATAAATCCGAATTTATAATCTTCATATTTTACTAAAAAAAGGTATGGTATAAAGGTAAACCATGTTAGAAAAGAAAAGGAATATCCAACTTGTGAAAATGACCACAGAATACCAAATAAGATATATATAAATATTTTATGTAAAATTTTTACATTTTTTAATTGATTTTTTACTATTCTTTCCATAAATTATTCCAAATCATGAATTATCAAACCGCTTAAAGGTTTGGGATCAAACCAGGTGGACTTAGGGGGCATTAATCTATCTGCATCTGCGACATTCATTAATTCTTTAATGGAAGTCGGATACATGTAAAAAGCCACCATAAATTTTTTAGAATCAACCATTTTCATTAAATAACCGGATCCTCTGGCTCCTGATATAAATTCTATTCTTTCATCAGTCCTGGGATTTATAATGCCTAAAATTTTATCTAAAATAAATTCCTGTAAGATAGAAACATCAAGATTTAAAACAGGGTCATTTATATCTTTTATAACGGATTCTTTAATTTTTAATAAATACCAGCTGTTTTTTAAATACATACCTATTGTTTTAGGTTTATCGGGAGAATACTCTTCACCCTCTTTTAATGATATTTTTTCAATTACAAAATTTTTTTCGATTTTTTTTAAAAATTCATCATAATTAAGATTATTTAAATCTTTAACAACTCTATTATATGATAAAATCCTTAAATTGTCATGAGGATATATTATTGATAAAAAATAGTTAACCTGCGCATTAATATCTTTATTATTCCTCTTTTTTGCAACAGCAACAGCAGCAGCAGACCTGTGATGGCCATCTGCTATATAAAGACAGTCAATGTCTATAAATTCATCTATAATATTTTTTATAAGCCGGCTATTATCAACAATCCATAAAAAATGATTAATTCCATCTTCTGTTTTAAAACCGACTTCAGGATTTTCCTGAGTTATTTTATTTATAATATCATTAAGTGATAATCTAGATTTATATGTTAAAAAAACAAATCCTGTTTGTGCATTTAATGTTTCAATATGCCTGATTCTGTCATTTTCTTTATCGATTCTTGTTTTTTCGTGTTCTTTTACAAGTCCATTTTCATAGTCAAAAACAGACACTGCTGCTATTAGTCCGGTTTGTTCATATGTGCCTATTTTTTGTTTATATACATAAAAACATTCTTTTGGATCCTGTTTAATATAATCATTTTTTATTAAAAAATCATAATTTTCTTTTGCTTTTTTATAAACATGATCTGCATAAGGATTAGTATTCTCATCAAAATCAGATTCAGGCCTTATTATTTTTAAAAATGATAAAGGATTTTTATTTGTTTTATTTTTAACTTCTTCTAAAGTCAACACATCATAAGGCTCTGATGCTATTAACTTGCTAAATTCATTTTTAGGTCTTATTGCTTTAAATGGTTTAATATTTATCAATTTAGTTCTCCAAGATAACAATAATGGAATTAACTCTTATATTTAAATTTGTCAAGAATGATTTATGTATTTTTTTATACTTAAAGCATTATAAATAGTTATTTTAGTCTAATTAGGATTATTAAATAAAATAAATAAAATAATTATTATTCCTGTGTTTCCGGATTGGGTTCTCCGATATAAAAACCTTGGGAATAATCTATTTTTAATTCTTTTACCTTATTAAAAACTTCCTTAGAATGAACAAACTCCGCAATTGTTTTAATATTCAGTTTTTTTGTAAAATCTACGATTGTTTCAACGATAATCTGGGAATTTTTATTATCAACTATGTTTTTTATTAAGGAAGAATCCAATTTAATAAAATCAACATTCATTTTTAAAATATAGTCAAAATTAGAATAACCGCTTCCAAAATCATCTATTGCTATCATACATCCCATGTTTTTAACTTTAACTATAAAATCTTTAACTTGTTCTGATTCCTCAATTCTTTCTGATTCTGTAAGCTCAAATATTAAGCGTTTGCAAATGTTAAATTCTTTTAATAAATAATATATATAATTTAGAGTATCAATATCTATTATATCATCAAGAGATATATTTACCGAAAAATTATATTTAGATTTATTGAAATGTTTAAATGATTTGTATAACATTCTTCTTGTAATATATGGATACATCCTGGTTTTTTTAGCAATATTTAAAAAATAATATGGTGTTATTATTTCATTGTTACTTATTAATCTTACCAGGCATTCATATTTTTCAATTTTATTGTTTTTATTATTAATTATAGGCTGATAATATGGTATAATATCATCGCTGGCAATTCCTTTTTTAATCTTTCTGATAAAACCAAGGTTGTTTTGATATCTTTCTATGATTTTCATTGATTTATTAAATATTACATATTCTTTTTTTTTATCTTTTGCCAACTTTAAAGCCATATCAGCATTAACAAGTAAATCTTTTTCGCCTTCGGCAATCCCGATAGATACCAAAGCCGTTACTTCTATGTCATTAATTATAAAATCTGTAGATAATAAATTATGTATTTTTTTTGCCATTTTTATTAATTGTCTTACATTAGCCATTTTGTTTAATAATAATGCAAATTCATCGGCATGAAGTTTATAAATTTTATAAACTGATTTTTCTTCATTTAATTTTGTTAATCTTGCTGCAAGTTCTTTCAATATTAAATCACCGATCTTGCTCCCATATAAATCATTTATTTCTTTAAAAGCATCGACATTTACTAAAATTAAACAGCATTCATTAAAGGCAGATAAATCTTCAAGCAGTTTTGTTCTGTTTGGCAGACTGGTTAAGGAATCGGTATAAAATTGTTTTATAATTATTTTTTCACTTTTATTGTTTGTGTCTTCGTAGAAAAAAGTAATTAAACTTATAAATAAATAAGCCAGAAAAATATATATAAATTCTGCAGAGTTATAAGCGCTTTTAATAAAATTGAATAATGATAGCAGGAATATTAAAATAAAAACAAATATAAAAATTAAGTTAAAAATTAATCCATAAAATCTGCCTTTAAAATAAAATGCCATTAGCGGAAAAAGTAAAACCCAGATTATTGCAAAGTTACTGAACCCCCCGGCAATCATTATAATAGAAAATAAGAGAATGCAGAAAAGTAAAGAGACAGTGATGGCAATATCGACATTTTTTGTTTCATTTAAAATAATTATATTAGTAATAAATATCCATGTGAAGAAAAACATTATAAAACACATAAATGGATTATAGTCTATAAATATATGTACAAAACCGTAAGAAGTAAAAACCAGAACTGCCAGAATAGAAAAAGAGCTGACAATTATTATTCTTCTTTTTCTTTTAAATTCTTTTTGTGTTATATCGGGTTCTTGTGAAAATATAATATTTAAGATATTCTTAATAAAATTAATCATAAATTAATATTAAATAAAAAACATTTTTAATAAATTTATTAACAGTTATTATATTTATTAATAAATATGTTACGTATTATTTAATATTAATAATTAATTAAATATTAATCAATTATTAAAAGAGAAATGATAAATTTTTATTATTTTTGCAAATTATATGTTTATTTCATTTAAATTTGTACAAATTGATATTTTAATAAGGATTTTTTATTAAATTATTTTAATAAATAAACAAAACAGTTGTGAATTTATATATAATATTTAAATTTACACTATTATATTATTGGTTCAGGCTTGCCTATATAAAAGCCTTGTGAATAATCGATCTTAAGATCTTTTACTTTTTCAAATATGTTTTTAGAATTAACATATTCTGCAATTGTTTTTATTTTCAGTTTTTTTGTAAAATCAACAATTGTCTCTGTTATTATTTGCGAACTTTTATCAACCACAATATTCCTGATTAATGAGGAATCAATCTTTATATAATCAACATTAATTCTTAATATATAATCAAAATTAGAATAACCGCTTCCAAAGTCGTCTATTGCTATCTTACAACCATGATTTTTCATGTTTTTTATAAAATCATTAACCTTTTGATTGTTTTCAATTCTTTTTGTCTCCATTAATTCAAATATTACTTTTTCTGATATGTTATATTCTTTGATTAATGAAGTAATAAAGTCTACTGTGTCGTCATTTAATATATCATCAAGGGAGATATTAATGGAGAAATCATACTTTTTATCTTTAAAATAATTAAAAGATTTTAAAACTACCATTTTAGTTATATGAGAATATATTTTTGATTTTTTAGCCACATCTAAAAAAAGATATGGAGATATGATTTCTCCATTACTTAATAATCTAACCAAACATTCATATTTTATTATTTTACCTGTTTTATTATTCATAATAGGCTGGTAAAAAGGAACAATACCGTCATATGCAATTGACTTTTCTAATTTTCTTATCCATGTTAGATTTTTTTCATATTCTTCTATCATATGCATCGAATCATTAAATATAATATAATCTTTTTTTAATTCTTTTGCTTTTTTAAGCGCCATATCGGCATCCGCCAGGATATCCCTCTCACCGCTTGCTATGCCGATTGAAATACTTATAATTATTTCTATATTTTTAATTGTCAGTCCTGCAGTTAAAATCCTGTGAATTTCTTTTGCAATATCAATTACTTCAATATCATTTTCGATATTCACCAGTAAAAGTGCAAACTCATCTGCATGAAGTTTATAAATCTTGAAGATTCTTTTATCTTGATAGAAATGTTTTAATCTTTTTGATAGCTCAATTAGTGTAAAATCCCCAATCTCACTCCCGTATAAATCATTAATTGCTTTAAAGTCATCTATATTTATTAATATTAATTTATAGTCTTTCATTAATTGTAAATCTTTAATTAATTGTATCCTGTTTGGCAGATCTGTTAAAACATTTGTATAAAATTGCTTTTTTATTGCATCTTCAGTTTTATTTGTTGTGTCTTCATAAAAAAAAGTAATTAATGTAAAGAAAATCAGTATACTAATTAAATTAATAAATATATCTATATTATAATTAATTATTAATAAGCCTATTACTTTTAATATAATTATAGAAATTATAGATAATAAAAATGCAAAAACGTATAAAGATCCTATAAGTCTGCCTTTTAAGAAATATGCAAAAAAAGGAAATGTAAAAATCCATGAGATGCCGATGTTTTTATAACCGTTTACAATTATACCGCTTGCCAAAAAAATAAAATAAACATTTAATACTACTGTTGCAGAAAGTTCAACTTTTTTTAATATTCGAAATAATAATAAATTTATGATTAATATAACAACGCATATAATATCAATATATGCCATTACGTTATTTTTATAAATATGAAATTGTATAAAACTATAGATTAGTAAAAAAAAGAAACCAATTATGGAAAAGATATAAATAAATTTTATTTTTCTGTTTCGTTTATAATCTTCTTTTATATCATCTAATAAATAAAACATACTTTCGTTTTGTTTCATATATAAAAAACCTTATATATAGGTCAAAATTTATTCTTTACCAAGCTCTTTTGATCTTTTTGCGGCTTTTTTTACTGCTTCCATTACAGTAGATCTAAATCCTTTTTTTTCAAGCACAGACAATCCTGCTATAGTTGTTCCTCCCGGTGAAGTTACCTTATGCCTTAAATCTTCGACTCTATTATTTTCATCAATCATTAATGTTGATCCCAAGATTGTTTGTATAACAAGCTTCTCAGCGGTTTTTTTATCCAATCCGCATAATACTCCGCCTTGTGTTAAAGCTTCAATAAATGTAAATACATACGCGGGGCCTGATCCGCTTAATCCTGTAACTATATCCAGATGTTTTTCATCTAATACTTCAATTTCTCCAATAGATTTAAAAATGTTTATCACAATATCTAAATTATTTTTTTTAACATATTTTGATGGAGATATTACACTCATTGATTTACCGATTAAAGCAGGTGTATTTGGCATTATTCTTATAATTGAATTATTATTAATAAAAAAAGCATTAATTTTTTTTATAGTTATACCTGCCATGACAGATACAATTAGCTGATCTTTATTCATAAAATTTGGTATTTTATTCATAATATTATTATCTTTAAATGTTTTAAAAATCTGGGGTTTAACGGACAATATTAATATATTGTATTTAGAAATAGTATCATTTATTTCATTTTGTATTCCAATATTATATTTATTTTTTACTTCTTCTCTTTTTTTTTCGTCTATTTCATAAATATTGATATTACCGGCGGGTAATATGTTATTTTTAATAATACCATTAATTATTGCCTGTGCCATATTTCCTGCACCAATGAATAATATTTTCATAATTTTTATCCTGTGTAATTTTTAATTTTATACATAAAGCATTCTTTTTCATGCTTAACTTCCCAGAGCCCTACACTCATTAAAAATTCTTCAATAATAAAGGGTCCTACAAATTTAAAATTTTGTTTAAAAACTTTTAAGATTTCTTCTTTATTATTTAAAGGCTGTTTATTGATAAAATTATCAAAGCTGCCAAATTTATTAACTAAATCGATAAATCTTCCGGCATTGTACACTGTTGCTTCGATTTTTCTGCGATTTTTAATTATATTTTTATTATTAAGGAGATTGTTGATTTTTGATTCATCATAATTTGCTATTTTGTAGAAATCAAAATCATCAAAAGCTTTTCTAAATGATTCTCTTTTTTTTAAAATAGTTGACCAGCTTAAACCAGCCTGAAATATTTCAAGAATTAATCTTTCAAAATATAATCTGTTGTCTGTTATTCTAAAACCGTATTCATTATCATGATAATCGGATAATTCTTTAGAATTAATAGCCCATTTACATCTTTTCTTTTCCATAAGTAAAAAATATTATATAATATTAATTATAATTTTTCATTATAAATGATTATATTATTAAATTTTATTTATTATATATTTATAAAAATTACAAAAAATAAAAAAAACATTGAATATTTAGATATAATTTATTAAAAATAAATATCTCTATTTAAGGATTTAAAATGATAGATAAAATTACAAGAAATAATTTAACATGGGTTAATATTGTTGAACCAAATGAAGAGGATTTATTATATTTGAAAAAAAAATATAAATTTCATGATCTGGACTTAGAGGATTGCAGGAGTAAATTACAGAGACCTAAATTTGAAGAATATGATTATTATAAATTTATTGTACTGCAATTTCCGACTATTCAAAAAAGTGAAGATAAATTAAGAGTTGAAGAAACCGATATTTTTTGGGGTAAAGATTATATAATTACACTGCATTCTAAAAATTTAACAAATTTAAAAAATATATCAAAAATAAATAATATATTTAAATTTTTAAAGAAAAATACTGAAAGAAAAGAAAAATATTTTTCAAAAGGTTCTGATTACCTTCTTTATAAAATACTGCAAGAAATGGTATTAATAATTTTTAATCTGATTAATAAAATGGGTGAAGACATTGACTATATTGATGATAATGTTGATAAAATAAGACCTTCAAAAGTAATAGAAATGATTTCTGTTTTAAGAAGAAATATTATTTTTTTTCAAACTTCATTAAAGCCTCAAAAGAGTATATTTGCTATATTGGAAAATCAATTAATCGACCAGGAAAAGAAGGATATGGATATTTATTGGGGTGATATAGGTGATTATATAGGAAAACTTCTTGATATGGCGGAGGATTATCAGGAGCTTATTGAAGGTTTATATTCATCAATAGATACATTATTAACATTTAGGACAAATAATATAATGAAAACTCTTACCTTGTTTTCTGTAATAATGCTTCCATTAACATTTATTACAAGTTTTTATGGTATGAATATACCTTTACCGATACAGGATACCTTCGGCAGGTCACTTATTTCAGCAGGAATAATTTCAGGCGTTATGATTATAATAGCAATTGTGATGATTATATATTTTAGGATTAGAAAATTTTAATATAATTGTCACCTTTTTTTAATAATTGTATTAATTATATAATTGCTGTATTCTTCCGCTTCTTTTTTAAAATCTCCAAAGTGCTTTGATGATTCATTAAAATAATCAATAAATTTATCCGTTTTTTTATTTTTAATTATCCTAAAGAGCTTCTTTGAAGATTTTAAATATGCCTTTAATACTTTTTTTGTTTCATTATTCATCATTTCAATATTCGCATATAATACCGGATCTTGATTTAATATCCTGCCTATCATATCAAGCCTTAATTTATAAATAGGACTTGAAAAATCCAGGCTGTTTTTAATATCAATATTTAATTCTTTTAATACATGACTTACCGAGATTGTGCTAAAATGGATTAATCCCTGTATTATTGACATCATTTTATCGTGCTCTTCAGGGGTGCAAATTTTTATTTTTATGTTATTTTTGATTAATAAATTTTCATACCATTTTTGCCATTCATAGCCTCTTCCGGGGCATAAAACAACAGTCTGTTTTTCAAAATTGTTTAATCCAGGACCGAAAACCGGATGAGTTCCTAATACGGAGCAGTTGGAATATTTTAGCATTGTATTTACAGGAAGGATCTTAATTGAAGTTAAATCCATTAGCAGTCCATCTTTTTTTACCAAGGGACCTATTTTTTTTATCATTTCAATGGTTTTATTAATCGGTACTGTAATTATTACAACATCCGATTTTTTTGTACATTCTTCAAATGTAAGTTTTGTTTTTCTTCCGGAGATTAATACTTTTAATCCTTCCTTATTAAAAAAGTTTTTAAACATCTGACCCATCTGTCCGGTACCGCCGATTATTCCTATAACAGGATTATTTATCATTTGAAATTCCTTATAATAGATATTAATTAAAAATATATTTAATTAATATTTGTTTTATTGTCAATGATTATACAATTATAATTATAAATAATAATTGTGAAAGAATAAATTAATGTCCTTTTGATTTACTGTTTAATTTTCCGTTTAAAATTGATCAAATCATTAATTGGTATATGCAGGAAAAGGACAGCCAATTTATGTTGTTATAAAAATATTGGATATACTTTCTAAGTCTATCATTTTATATTTTAATATTAATTGTAATTTTTTATTAATTATTTATTGACAAAGAAAATATATTAATGTATACTATGTTTACTAATTAAGTAAACATTAAAAGGATAAAACATTGATTATCAGTAATAAAAATATATACTGCATTCAAATTATATTTGAGCTTTCTAAAAATTATAATAAAAAACTTACTCATATTAATGATATATCAATAAAGCATAATATTCCCCGCGGATATTTAGTACAATTGCTGAATAAATTAAAAAACCAGAATATAATAAAAAGCTACAGGGGAAATAAAGGAGGCTATAAACTGGCAAATGATCCTGCAAAAATTTCATTATTAAATTTAATTGAAACAATAGAAGGGGGTTTTAATATTTTTTCTAATTATAATAAAAATGATGCAATTAAAAATATTTTTAATAATGTTGAAAGAAAAATTAAAGAATGTATGAATATTTCTTTTAAGGAAATATTGTTAGAACAAGAAAAATTAAATAAAAATCATATGTATTATATTTAAAGGAGATTTATAATGGGAGATTTTAAATTTGAAACATTGACTCTGCATGCAGGGCAAACAATAGATACAGACACTCTGTCAAGAGCTGTCCCTGTATATAGAACCAGTTCTTATATATTTAAAAATACTGAGCATGCTGCAAATCTTTTTGCCTTAAAAGAGCCTGGCAATATTTATACAAGGCTGGGTAATCCGACTCAGGATATTTTAGAAAAAAGAGTTGTAGTTTTAGAAAAAGCACCTGCATCCCTTGCTTTATCATCAGGTACATCGGCAATATTTTATACGGTTATAAATATTTGCAAATCCGGAGATGAGATTGTATCTGCCAACAATCTTTACGGCGGGACATATACAATGTTTAATGACATACTGCCTCAATTTAATATTAAAACAAAATTTGTAGACCCTTTAAATCCAAAAAATTTTGAAAAAGCAATAAATGATAAAACAAGACTTTTGTATATCGAAACAATAGGAAATCCGGTTTTGGATTTTACGGATATAAAAGCGGTAAGTGAGATTGCTCATAAATATAATCTTCCCTTAGTTGTTGACTCTACATTTACGACTCCTTATCTTTTAAATCCAATTGATTATGGTGCTGATGTAGTCATACATTCATTAACTAAATGGATAGGAGGTCACGGAACAGGTATAGGAGGTATTGTTGTTGATTCTGGAAAATTTAACTGGAAAGATGAAAAATTTTCCTTATATAATGAACCGGATCCAAGTTATCATGATATCAGATATGCTCATGATCTTGGCGATCTTAATCCGGTTTGTTTTATTATGAGAATGCGCCTTGTACCATTAAGGAATCTTGGAGCCTGTATATCTCCTGATAATGCGTGGCTATTTTTACAGGGACTGGAAACCCTTCATTTAAGAATGCAGAGACATTGTGAAAATGCATTAAAAGCAGCTGAATATTTAAAATCTCATGAAAAAGTAAATTGGGTAAGATATCCTGGATTAAAAGATGACAAGGCATATCCTGTTGCAAGCAAGTATTTAAAAAACGGATTTGGCGGTATGGTTGTTTTCGGTATTAAAGGAGGTAAGCAGTCGGGTAAGATGTTTATAGAAAATCTTAAGCTTTTTTCTCATCTTGCAAATGTAGGGGATGCTAAAAGCCTTGCTATACATCCGGCAACTACTACGCATTCACAACTCAGTGAAGAGGATCAGCAAAAAGGAGGGTTATCGGCAGATTTAATAAGACTTTCTATAGGTATTGAAAATATTAATGATATTATAGATGATCTTGAACAGGCTCTTTATAAAGCATAAATATTTATTTGGATTAAATAAATATCAGGGAGGCTAAATTTGATAGATATTATTGTTAACGGAAATACAGAGAGTATTGAAATAATGAATATGTCCGATTATTTATTATCAAAAAAAATTGATAAAGAACGTGTTATTGTTGAACTAAACGGTAAAATTATAAAAAAAGAAGATCTTGGAAATGTCATTATTAATAAAAATGATAAAATAGAGGTCATAAGATTTATAGGAGGCGGTTAAAATTATAAACCGGGGAATTAATATATGATAAAGATAGGAATTGCTGGGGTAGGAGGTATTGGCAGTAATGTTGCCTTTAATCTTGTAAGAAGCAATATAAACAATTTAAAAATAGTTGATTTTGATATTATAGAGGAGTCAAATTTAAACAGGCAATTTTATTTTCAGGATCAAATCGGTTTAAATAAAGTGGATGCTTTAGAGGAAAATTTAAAAAGGATAAATAATGATATAAAGATTGAAAAAATTAAATTATTTTTAGATGAAAATAATATTTTTGATGTATTTAAAGACTGCAATATTATTGTAGAAGGTTTTGATAAAATTGAACAAAAAAAAATGCTTATTGAAAAATTTGCCTATACGGGTAAATTTATTATATCTGCCTGCGGTGTAGCCGGTTTAAATATTGATAGGATTGATATTAAAAAATTACAGGATAATATTTTTATAGTAGGTGATTTTACTACCGATATAGAAGATAAAAAATTATTCTCACCGAAAGTTATAATTATTGCTTCTATGATGGCAAATTTAATTTTAAATAAATTAAAAATTAATGATGATATTTTATAGGAGGCAAACCATGAAAATAGCAGATAATATTATAGGATTAATTGGAAATACTCCTCTTGTACGAATAAACAAATTAACGGAAGGTGTTAATGCAAACATAATAGCTAAATTGGAATATTTTAATCCATTATCCAGTGTAAAAGACAGAATAGCTTTATCAATGATTGAAAATGCCGAAAAAGACGGAAAAATAAATAAGAATACGATTATTATAGAGCCGACAAGCGGCAATACAGGTATAGGGCTGGCATATATTTGTGCTGTTAAAGGATACAGGTTGATTTTAACGATGCCGGATACAATGAGTATCGAAAGAAGAAAATTATTAAAAATCCTGGGGGCAGAAATAATTCTCACACACGGACAGGATGGAATGCCCGGTGCAATTAATAAAGCCGGAGAATTATTAAGTCAATATGATAATTCTTTTATGCCCCAGCAGTTTAAAAATCCGGCAAATCCTGAAATCCATAAAAAAACAACGGCTCAGGAAATAATAAGAGATACCGATGGAAAGATCGATATATTTGTGGCAGGGATAGGTACAGGCGGGACAATTACAGGTACGGGTGAAGCATTAAAAGAATATAATCCAAAAATTAAAATAATAGCAGTTGAGCCTTTGGATTCTCCTGTATTATCCGGAGGAAAACCGGGTCCCCATAAGATACAGGGAATAGGAGCCGGATTTATACCGGATGTATTGAATACAAAAATTTTAGATGAAGTTGTCAAAATAGACAATAATGAGGCTTTTAATACGGCTAAATTACTGGCAAAAAAAGAGGGTATATTTACAGGGATATCATCAGGTGCTGCAATGTCTGCTGCAATAAAAATAGCCGATAGAGATGAAAACAGAGATAAAAATATTGTTGTTCTATTGCCTGATACAGGAGAAAGATATTTGTCTATGGATTTTTGGGATTAATCCTTAAGAAATAGATTTTGCTTTTTTATCCAGTATACCAAGAGCACTATAGTATCCGCTTATTATAGCCCCTGTAAATCCGCCGCCGGGCATTGTCCATGCAGAAGCAAAATAAAGATTGTTAATAGGGGATCTGTGACTTATACGATTTAATCCGGCCTGGTCAGGTATCTGAGCAAAGCCATATGGAGTTCCTTCCGGATTTAAAGTATACCTGTATATTGTCATAGGTGTTGCTGTTTCATAAAAATCAATATGTTTTTTTATTCCGGGTATAATTTTGTCTAACCTTTCAATAAATATTTTTGCTATTTTTTCTTTCTTTTTATTGTATTCTTTTTTATTTAAATCTTTCCAATTATCATAATAATCAATCGTATTTAAAACGCCGACACTTTTTCCTTCCGTTGTAAGCCCCGAATCAATCTGGCTGTAATCTACAAAGACAAAATTTCTTTTTTCATAATTATCGTTATTATGATTCCCCAGAAGATCGGATATTTTCCATATATCTTCATGAAAAACAAATGTAGAGTAGTTATCATTCATTAATTCTTTAACAGATTTTTTAAAGAAAAAATAGATAGAAAAAAGAGAACAGGCTGCTTTTAATTCTTTAACATGATTTTTAAATTTATGCAGATTTTTTGTTTGTAATAAAGTGCCGATTGTATTTGGAACAGAAACATTTGCTATTATATTATTGGCATATACAATTTTTTCACTGTTAAAATTATTCCTTTTATAAACAACACCGGTTACTTTATCATTCTCAGTTAAAATTTTTGTAACTGTATGATTTATAAGGATATCTCCTTTGTTTTCTTTTATAATTCTAGCAAGATAATCCGATAAGTTTTGAGCTCCACCCCTGATATAATATGCTCCTCCTGAAAAAAAACTGCCGTGAGCGCAGGAATAAAAAATAAGAGACAGTGTATACGGATCATCATGGTAGTACTTAATTGTTGCCAATAAAATTAATTTTAAATCTTCATTTTTTATTATAGAATCAAGAAAATTACCGACGGTTTTATTTAGATATGTCAATATATTTTTGTATATAAAAGGAATTACCGGCAGCATAAATGCCATATGCCATATTTTCCTGGGAATCCTGCTAACTTCTTTTCTTATTTTTAAAATTACTTTAAAAAATTTTAATATTCCTTTTTTTTCATCAGGAAATTTATCAATTAAAATTTTTGTAGCTTCTTTATAATCATAAGGAATTACAATATCAACTCTTTGATTTAAAAAGCGGTAGAACTCCGGAATTTTTATTAATTCAATATTATCTAAAATATTAAATTCTTTAAAAATTTTTGTTTTAATATCATCTTTATCAAGGCCGTCCAGTTTATGAAAACCTACATCGATTTTATAATTTTTCCTTTTGAATGTTGTTGCACAACCGCCGACAATTTTGTGTTGTTCAATTAATAATACTGTTCTTCCTTCTTTTGCAAGTTTTGCACCTGCTGTTAAACCCCCAAGGCCTGCCCCGATTATTACAGTATCATATTTCATTTTATCTACTTAATAATGGATTATATTTTTTTCATTTAAATAATCTTATATACATTTAAACTGGTATTAAGTCAAGGAAATAATTTTTGAAATTATTAGAATTTTTTTAAAATATGAATTATAAAAACAAGAATTTATTATCAAATAATTATTGCTTTATTATAATTACTTTGTGTAAATTATATATAAATAAGACAATAACTGAATCGGCAGATGAAACATTTTACTTGATAAATGATTACTATTATAGTAAACACAATAAAAATAAATAATGGCGGTAAAAAATGAGAATAGCTGTTGGTTTAAGCGGTGGAGTTGATTCTACAATAGCTGCATATTTGTTAAAAAAAGAAGGGCATGATTTAGTAGGATTAACGATGAAAATTTGGGATAATTCATTTAAAAGCTCTAATAAAAAATCCGCATGTTTTGGACCTGATGAAGAGCATGACATAGAGGAAGTAAAAAAAATATGCGGCAAGCTTGATATTCCGTTTTATGCTATTGATTTATCAAAAGAATATGTTAATTATATAATAGGTTATTTTAAGGATGAATATCTATCCGGCAGGACTCCAAATCCATGCATTAAATGTAATCAGATAATAAAATTTAATTATTTACTGGAAAAAGCAAATGATATTGGTGTAAATTTTGATTATTTTGCGACAGGTCATTATGCTCAGATAGAATACAATAAAAAGACAAATAGATATATTTTAAAAAAAGGTATAGATGAAAAAAAAGATCAATCATATTTTTTAGCTTTATTAAAACAGGAGCAATTATCAAAAATTATATTTCCTCTAGGAAAATTTAAAAAAGAAGATATAAAAAAAATTTCTAAAGAAATCGGACTTAAATTACATGAAAAAAAAGAAAGTCAGGATTTTTACTCCGGTGATTATGATGAATTATTGGATAAACTGCCTGAACAAGGCAATATAATCGATATGAATGGCAATATTTTAGGGAAACATAAGGGTATTTGTTATTATACAATCGGCCAAAGAAAAGGTTTGGGGATATCCTATAAAGAGCCTTTGTATGTAGTAAATATAAATAAAAAAGATAATACTATTATTACAGGAGTCGAAAAAAATTTATATAAAGATAAATTGACAGCGATAAATGTAAATTTTATTGCAATAGATAAGATAACTTCAAGTCTTAAGGCTAAAACAAAAATAAGATATATGCATAAAGAGGCTGACTCTATAATCTATCCAATCGATGAAAACAGTGTCAGAGTAGAGTTTTTAAAGCCGCAAAAAGCAATTGCTCCCGGGCAGTTTGCAGTTTTTTATGATAATGATATAGTAATCGGCGGCGGATTCATAGATTAGGCAGAATGATTTTATTTTTTTGAGGCAAATTTAATTTCTTTTTCAAAGTATTTTTTTAAAACCATTTTATTTTTATTAAAAGAATAATATTTATTAATATTATTTATTATTCCTTTTTTTTGTTTTTCACTAATATTAAACATAAAATCCATAAATTCGATCGCTTTTTCTAAATAATTAACATCAAGTAAAAGCACAAATGTTTCTAATAAAAACTCAATAGGATTACCGAATTTATTGCAATATTTATTGAAAAGTTTTTTAGCACTATTTATATTATTTAATGCTATAAAATCAGCGCATAAAAGATAATAAAATTCTTCACTCTTAAATTTTATAATGCATTCTTCACATATTGTTTCAGTTGTTCTGTATTTATCAAGATAAAATGCTATTAATCCTTTTTGATAAGATAAAATTTTTTCGGTTTCATATGAGTTGATGTCAGGGTCTTCTAAAAATAACTCCCAGCCGATATTATTGAATCGAGTAGCTTCTTCGTATTCTCCAAGTCTTGTTAAGCAGTCAATTTTGTTTATTAATGATTCTATATCACCGCTGACCTCAAACAGTTTACCGAAGAAAAAAGAGGCTAAATTAACTTTATTTGATTCTTTAAGTTTATGTGATAATGCTAAAAATTTTTCTTTTGAGTCAAGAGAATTAAAATACTTGCTTGATATACCGCAATCAACTGCCATTTTAGTCAGATTATACCTTTTTTCATAATAATCATAAGTTTTATCTATCTCAGTATAATCCATTTTAGTGTGATCTCCTATATAATAATATTATAATATAAAAGAATAAATATTCAAATTTTATTAAAAAAATTATTCTTAAAATAATAAAATTTAAACATCCCTTATGAAATTTTACGGTAAAAGTTCTTTAAAAATGAAATTTTTTATTGTAAATTATTTTTTATTTTAAAAAATTATTAATATAATATTTATAGATAATTAACAAACTAATGAGGCTATTTGAAAATGAAAAGTAAAACAGTATTATTTATTATTATGTTTGAGTTGTTAATTTTAACAATTAATATAAGCAGTGAACAAAAACTTAAAGATTGGGCAAAATCCATTAATTTAAAAGGAGTGCCAAATTTACATAAAGTAACGAATAATCTTTACCGTAGTGCACAGCCGAATTTGCAGGGTTTTATAGAATTAAAAAAGCTTGGGATAAAAACAATAATTAATTTAACTTATTTAAATTCGGATCAAAAAGATTTAGAAAATATGGGATTTAATTATTTCCATATTTCTATGCGTCCTGACTATTTGGAAGAAAAAGATGTTATAAAAATTTTAAAAATTGTTTCTGAATTAAAAAAAGGTCCTTTTTTAATTCATTGTCATTATGGAGCAGATAGGACGGGAACAATCTGTGCTGTTTATAGAATTGTTTTTTGCGGCTGGACAAAAGATGAAGCTATTGATGAAATGGTTAATGGAGGTTTTGGTTTTCATTCGCAGTATAATAATTTGATAACATTTATAAAAGAATTGGATATAGAAAAAATTAAGACTCTGATTGGATTATGATAAATATACTTACGAAACAGTATCTGTGATTATAAACTTAAAGGGCTATTTATTTATTGATTATATTTTTCTAAATTTTTTTTAGAATAAAATTTATCACCGAATCTGTAATTTATGCTTATATTTGCCAGTGACGGGAAATTTACCCATCTGCCTTGAGGAATAGCATCAAGAGGAATCGGGAAAGTATATCCGGCTTCAACAGCAAATGACCATCTAAATTGTTTCCTGGGGAATCTTACTTCAAAGCCGACCATTATAGGGCAGAATAAAAAGTATGCCATATTTTCAATATCTATTAGATCAATATCAATTCTGGGATAAATTGTATAATAAATACATAATCCTCTATGTTTGCCGAATCTCAATGCTACGGTAAAATCCGTTGCAAGATAAAATCCGTTCCTGCGCAATGTCAGATAATTTTGTCCGACAACATTGGGCCAAAACCCTTGTGAAAAATCACTATCCTGATATCTGTAACCAAATCTTATTCTCATTCCCATAAAAAATAATTTATTTGGTGTTTCAAACAGTTTAAAATGAAGCAAAACAGCTGCAATATATACATGAGGTAAAGGACTTATTCCCCCTTCAACTGCAATATTAAAAGCCTTGCTTACAGCATATCTATATCCAAAATATATTGTAGAAAATCCTGTCCATTCATCATTAGTCCTTAAATAAAATGAATGCTCTCCGACTCTCATCATTCCGCCTTTTTGGCAGAAAGCAGGATTTTCCCGTTCATGTTTAATCTTAGCTTCCTCGTAACTAAGATTATCATCATTGTCTTTATTGTCATTCTCATCAGAAAAAGTAAGGTAATTTATAGCAAGCAAGGATAAAACATATATAATAAAGAACTTTTTCATAATAAAACCTCATCTTGAAGAATTAGATATATTTTTACAGGCAACGCCTGTTATTTATATAATTATATTAAGCAGGTAAAGAAATAAAAAATTTGCTTCCCTTCTTTTCTTCCGACTCAATCCAAATTTTACCGCTATTCCGGGTTAATATCCTATTAATGATTGCAAGACCGAGTCCTAATCCTTCTGTATCATCTATACCTAATTTTTTAAATACTTCAAAAATATCTTTATAATATTTTTCATTAATACCTATACCATTATCTTCAACACAATAAATTGAGCATTCCCCTGATATTTTACCGGAGACAGTTATTAATCCTTTTTGGTTTTTATTCATAAATTTTATAGCATTATCTATTAAATTGCAGAAAACCTGGTTAATTTGCACTTTATCTCCGATACAATCAGGAAGTTCTTTTAAAATAATGTCAATGTTGTTATTTTCAAGTTTATATTTAAAGTTTGCAATAACATCAGTCATCAGTTTATTCATATTGATTCTTTTAATATTAATAGCCTCTCTGCCTACCTGTGCTATCTCAGTTAAGCCTTTTATTAATGAATCAATTTTATATATGCTTAGATGAATATATCTTCTAAATTCTTTTATTTCTGTATCTAAGATTTCCCGTATAGATATATTTTGATCCCCGGATAGATCTGTACCCTCAAGGATTTTTATTATTTTTTCTATAGAATACTCTATTGCTTTTGTGAATCCCTGAATATTTGTCATTGGAGTCCTTAGATCATGAGTTACAATATAAATTATTTGTTCTAAATCCTTGTTTTTTTCAGAGATTTCAAATAATAAATTTTCCCTTTCCCTGTCAAATTCTTTCTTTTTTGTTATATCTCTTATTATGCTTACTACCATTTTAATTTTATTTTCTTGAATAATAGGCATCCATGAATGATTGATCCATTTTAAATTGCCGTATTTATCAATTATCCTATATTCAAAATTTGATCCGGATTCTCCTGTTAGTGCTTTTTTTAGATTATTTTTTACTTTTTTACTGTCTTTATTATGGGCAATGCTTGTTTTTGTATTTACCAACTCATGAGGATCATATCCCAATATTTTTTTGCTGGAAGGATTTAAATAGTATATTTCTCCATCAGGTTTTGTAAGCATAACAAGATCATCAGTATTTTCAACTATGATTCTGTATTTTTCTTCACTTTGTTTTAATTCCCTGAATAATGAATCATAAGGATGCTTTATGCCTGTTTCAATTATTGCCATATAAATCAGGAAAAAAGAAATAAATTTAAAAATATGGCCTGTAAAATTAGTAATATCATAAACAGAAAAATAAAAAGTAAAGGATATTTCAGAGATAACGGTTAATAATATTGAACCTAAAATTAATATAAGTACTTTTTTATCAAATTCCTTATATTTTAATATATGAAAGATAATTGAAAATAATAATAAAAAACAGATTATATATTCGCTGTTTTTTTTAAACGGGGTTAGTCCCTTGCCTTCAATAAAACAATCCGGAAATAATCTTTTAAAAACTAATATAAAAGACAATATGGTAATTGATAGATAAAATATAAAAATAATCCCGAAAAAAAATTTACTGTTTGTTTTATTGGAAAGAAAAATCGGTACAATAAGCAGAGAAAAACTTTCAATAAATCTGGATATAATCCATAATTGGGTAGGAAGATTTGCATCAAATCCTGTAAAAATATTCATACCTTTATATGAAAGAGTATGTATAAAGTCAAAGGCAGCTACAAAGAAATAAGCAATACCCAAAAAAATAAAATAATTATCCGGCAGGTACTTTCTGGAATTTAAAATTAATAAAAACATTATGCATGCAATAATTATGCTTATAAACTCGATTATGGTATGAGCCAGTAAAAAGCTGTATTTTTTTTGAATGATGAATAATAATGTTACAGATATTAAGATTATTAGAAAATAAAATATATATTTAATTAAAACTTTTATTTTTTCAAGCATAGTATATTCTATTATAAACAGTTTAGTTTTAATTATAAATAAATTAATTAAAATTTACCAAATAAAACATATAATAATGTAAAAATATTGATTAATCCATTTAATTAATTAATATTACTATAGTGTCTAAAGTTACTGTAATATTATTATTTATATGTTTATTTTCATGTGATTATACTTCATTTAAAAAAATATATAATGAAGCATATCTTAATCAATTATTAAAAATATCAAAAGGGACAATACTTAAAGAACTACATGATAAAGAATATAATACATTTCAAGATATAAAATATGCAAATAACAATTTTGGTGTTTTTCTAAGGATAACCAAAAACGGAAAAGAAAGAGGCTGTTTTGGGTTTTTAAAAAATGTTAAATCTATAGAGGAGGCGGTAAAAAAAGCATCTATAAATGCTTCTTTTTTTGATAAAAGATACCCTGTGTTAAATCAAGACGAACTGGATAAAATATCACTGGAAGTAACAATAATAGGAAGGATTGAAAAAATAAAAAATTATGATGATTTTAAAATAGGAATCCATTCACTTTTTATTGATAATAAAATTAATAAGGGATTTTTACAGGCTCAAATTGCATTGGAAGAAAAATACAGTAAAGAAGAATTTTTAAAGGCGTTATGTAAAAAAGCCGGAATGCAGCCGGAAGAGTATAAGAAAAACAATATAAAATTATACAGGGCAGTAACGGTTTCCTTGAAGAAGAAATTTAATAATATTGAAATGTAAAAAAATAGCTTGTAATATCATTCTCCTGTTTTATCCTGCTGAATTTTTCGGAGTCTGTATGACAGAAAATATGACTTTTTTTAATATTGGATTTATTACATAAGTCAAATAATAATATTAATCCGGTATTGTTGTCAGAATAAATAGAATTAATTTTTTCCATATTTAAATTTAAAATAATATTACTGCTCTTCTTGTCTCTTTCGTCTGTAACCGGTCTGTCTGCCCAATGAGAAAAATCAATAGATATTAAAACAAATGTATTCTTGTTTTTTTTTACTATTTTATAAATTTCTTCTGATAATTGTAATGTCTTTCCGATTTGCTTGTTAAACTCGTCCAGCACGATAGGTACAATTTTTGCCCCGGGATAATATTTTTTTATAAATGGAAGCAGTGTGCTTATGCCGTGCTCTTTATGAAATGCATATCTGTCTTCATCTATTTTTAATTTTTTTTTGATTCTTTTTATGTGTTTTTTATTTACTTTTATAAATTTATTATCAATCTGCCAGTCCAGACTTGATAAACAAATATTATTACAGCCCAGATTGAAATGTTTCGGGCTTACAATAATGAAACAGTTAATATTATCTCTTAAATGATGAAGATTATTAAACCATTTGTCTATTATATCTCCGACAAGCAAATGATGGCTTACAGTACCGGAAAAGGGTATTTTATCTCTTAATTCATTTATTATAATATCTTCATGTATTAAGAATTTATGAGAAGTACAGGTTTTCATGCTGTTGCTTTTATGATATTTATGAGGATAATCATTTATCTTTGTTTTACATGCAACCAGTATAAGTAATATTAATAAATAATAATATCTTTTATCCATCCCGGGACCTTCATGTCTACTTCATTTAAAAAAGTTTTATTATCACTGTATACTTTTTCTTTCCATTGATCGTCATTTAATCTGTCATTCATAGGATGAATAAACTCATAGTAGCTGTAAACATACCCTTCTGCAATTCTCATTCCCCCGTTGCCGTCATTTAATGCAACATAAATACGATACGGGATGCCCGTACCTACTTCCAGTACCATCTGCTCTACTCCGTCCGTATGAACATCAGCGATAATAGCCATCTGGTAATCTTTCCTTTCGAGCATAGGTGTTCCTGAAGGTGAGGTTTCCGGGAGAATTATCTTAGCCAGTATATATGGTATACTATAGATGAATTCATTTTGTTCATCAGTAATAGGACTGTCATGTGCTTCCATTTCTGCAATATTAACAAGTTTATCTATAATATCTTTGTATTCAATAAATTTATTTTTATAAGCCTCAGTCATGAATCCGTTTTCAACAAGCATATAAACGGAATCCTCAAGTATTGATTGTATCCAGTATAAAACACCCAGGTTCGGCTCTACATAACCGACTGGTCTTTTAATTTTATCAACAACCCAGGTCATTTCCGGACCTTTACCGGCTAGTTCTCCATAACTCTGTTTTACATATAAGATTGTATCATGCCTGAGTTCAGACCATGCAGCATGAGAAGTAAGAAGTGCTTTTTTATCCCAATTTTCACTCTGTGTAAAATAAAACGGCATTGTATTGTCAAAAATTGCAGCTTCTTTAATTATTTTTAAATAACTGTTGTAAAAGGTTATTCTCCATGTGTTTGTATCAAATTTATTAATCTCATTCTGTAAAAAACTGTAATTTTCTTTATAGTTTTTAAAAATAGTTTTGTCATCGGCAAGCAGTTTATCGGCTAATTTATTGCCGAATACCCCCATTATATCCAGCCCTTTAACCATGTTTCTTGGATGAGCAATATCTCCAACTCTTGTACTGGAAAGCATATGATGAATAAAGCTGTCAAAAGTAAATCTTTGCCCAAAAAGCCTGAATCCCTGAGGAGGCGCCTCGCTGGGATCTTCTACATCTTTCATTTTTATTTTTAAATTTGTCCCTGAAAATATTTTTGCTTTTTTTAATTCCTTATCAGCCTTGTCTATGAATTTCAAGATGTTTTTTTCATTCCCAAGCCATTTCCCGAAATTGTTAAAATCAACATCATCAGATATAGCAAAATACTGATCCATATTATAATCATCCGACTCCCCCACAATATAGGTTATAGGATTAAAAATTGCACGCCATAGATCATAGAGACCGGGATTATCTTTTGCTATCTTTAAAAGAAGTAATGCACTGGGTGTTAATTTAAGGCTGTATTTAATATTGTCTTTCCTTTGATCACAATAAAAATGAAGCCTGCCGAACCACATCATAGCTTTAAAATATTTTTGCAGATTTTTATTTTTAGTATAATGACCTCTTGGTTTAAATTGAGAATAGTCTTCTTTATATTTAAAAATTGGAGCTTCCTTCTCAAATCCTTCCGCCTTTTCTATCAACATCAGCTCTTTTTTTACATCTTCCGGATATTCTGATTCATCGGTTAGCTTTAATCCTAGAACATGACCTGCGACTAAAAAATATTTTTTCATCATTACAATTGTATCTTTTAATACTTTTTCATCGGCAGTAGTATTTTTTTCATACTCAGATAATTTATTGTAATATTCTGCTGTCAATATTTTTACCAATGGGTACATGATCCTTGCTTCTGTATTTTCAAGCATTTTATCAAATAATAGATGAAGATTGTGAATTAAAAAATCTGTTGTGATAAATGTTGTAGCCATTCTATCACTATGAAGCATATTATATAGAGCAATCATATCATCAGGACATTCAAAATCAAGATTGTATTCATATTCCTTATAATCGATTTTTGCTAATGCAAATTTATCTTTTATTAATATACTTTTAACTTTTTCCGGAATACCGACAGTTCCGTTAAAGTCATAAAATTTATCAAATTTGACATCTTTTTTATAAAAATAAGATATTCTTAAGAGTTTTTCATTTATTGAGTCCTGGTTAATCCTGTTAGTCCTCCATCCTTGACTCGAGACAATATTAATAGGATTTTCAGATGCATATTCATTATAGCTTACATCTCTAACGATATAGGACCCGAATACAAAACCTGTTTTGTTTTGATATTTTATTTTATACCAGTAATTATATTCATCATTAAATTTATATAAGTCTCCGAATTCCTCATCCTGAGTACCTGGTTTTTTAAATTCTTCCAGTATTTCAATTATTTCGCCCTTTGGGACTGCTGATAATTCACTGCCTTCTATATTATTATATAATTTTACTCCTGCGGTTCCTATTACACCTATTGTCTTGTCAAGCCAATTTTGCGAGTCAAGACTGTTAAACTTTAATGAATCATTTAAATAGGATTTATTGATGGAATATTTCGGCTCATTAACTTTTTTTTCTTTAAATGCAGGAGAATCTTTAAAATTATCGATAATCATCCTGAGCCTGTCCTCAGGAAGAGGAGACAAGAGCGGATCGCCTTCAAAATTGTCATCTTCACTGTAGTCAACTTTTTTTTCTTTATCTACAGTATTACTGCTGCTAAATTGAGTGTTTAATTGTTTGTTTTTTTTTGCACATGAAAAAATAATTAAAATAAATAATATAAAGCATAAAACTCTTTTCATTTTATTATCCTTCTTTACATTAATACATTATAATATTACAATATTTTAAAATATAATTTTTGTCAACTCGTACTAAAATGATGAAAAAAATATTCATTTTTTTTATTTTTATATTTATATCGATTTTATTCATACTTTTTAATGAATTATACTTGTTTTCTTTATATGATTCTTCAATAAAGGAAGTTATAATACCTGAAATAAAGATTAAGAATGGAGGTGTTGCCGGTGTTTTAGATCCTTCAATGCCTAAGTATATTAATGATGATGAAAGTATTACAGGCAGTGATATAAAGCTTAAAAGTTATATTAAGTTAAAACAAAGAGTTAACAGATATATGAAGGTCTCCGGATTTGTTGATAAAAAAAAATCAGCTTTTATAAAAAAAATTTACCGGTCTGTAATTTTTGAGATTAGGAATATCAATACTAGTAAATCTAACTTTTTTATGATTCCGCTGGATGATAAAAACAGGTTTACAGGGTATATATATTTTTTAAATAAAGGAGCTTATGCTGTTTATGCTTATATTTTTTATGACTATTATTCTTACAAGGGTAATGATGAAAGGTTAAAATCAAATAACAGCACAATGGCTAGTGTTGTTTTTTATGCAGAATCAGGAGAATCCATACCTGAAAAGCATGTTCACCTGATTCCCACGAAAAACATAGACTGCGGGAATAAATTATTAAGAGACTATACCTGCAGGATTACAAGGGGGTGTGATACAAATTTAGAAAAGGTTAAAAAAATTTATGAGTTTATTGTTTTTGGAGAAGGATCAATTTATAAAAAAATTAAATTTAAAAAATATGATAAAAATATAAAAGAATATTCAAAAGACTATCATAATATATATACTGCATCGCAGATATTGACAAGACGTAACGGCATATGCAATGATTTTGCAGAAGTTTTTGCCGCAATGGTCAGAAGCCGGGGTATTAAAGTAAAAAAAATTTGGGGATTTACCGATGAAACAAGAACTATCGGGCATATGTGGAACCTTGTCGATTTAACCGGGGATGAGACAGTATGGCTGAAAATTGACCCGAGCTGGGGGAATATAAATAAATCCAATCATAAAAAATGGGCTGAAATTTATCCCGAGTTTGATGAGTATTTTTTTGAGAATACTTTCAGTCCGTATAATCATAAATCATTTAATTATGAATTAAAAATAGAGTATTAAAATACAGATAAATTTGATTATTTTGCTATATAATTAATAAAAAAAATTTATTATAATATAAATAATACAATATTAAGCAGGGAATTAATGAATGATCCTAATATAAAAAAATATAACAGTAAATTTAAACTTAGCAAAATAGAATTAACCGGGAAAAAAATTAATGGCGAGTTTAAATATACAATTACTGATTGTGATAAATCATTCTGTGATGTGTGCGACGGATATTCCTGTGATTTAGATTATTTTGCTGCCAATAATCCTGATAAAGCCAAAATATTCCTGCATGAGGTATATGATTATATGATTAAAAAAAAGCCTCATTATAAGGGTATTTACAGCAAAAAAATAGATGTGATAAAATATGCTCTCGAGATGTGCTCAGGGCATGATAATCATTATGATTTTATTTTTAGAGGAAATAAATTAATATCCGTAAAATATGATAGAGGAAAATGAAAAAAAATAAAGATTGTAGATGAAGAAGCTGTGCAGATTTCTGGCTCATTCTCTAGATGTGCAGAATTGTTAGATTAAAATTATTTCTTTTTAATAGGTATTAATTTACTTAAATCCTTTCACATTTTTGACTGACAAGATTTATTATCATATATGCTTCTTCCGAAGCCTCAAAGGGGTATACTATATGAAAACTGTCATTATAACCGCTACCTTCCATTAAAAAAAGACTGTATTTTTCAGTATTATATTGCGGAATATTGATTATTTGACTTTCCAGCTTTTGTTTTTCAGTTTTGTATTCTTCAATCCTTTTGTTTTCGGCAGGTGTTCCTTCAATAAAATATTCATCACCCTTTGCGCTCAGCATTTCGTCATACAGGTGACGGATTTTGTATTTATCCATTAATCCGGATATTTTTTTATAAATTGCATCATTATTTGTATATGCATCTTTTAATTGTTTACTGCTCCATTTATCTTCATATCTATAAATTACCTGTGTTTTTGTTTTTGTACCGTATTTTTTTATCCTTTCAGCTCTTTCTTCTTCAGTTTCAAAGGACATAGGCTGGCTGATTTGATTTTCAAATAATGACCAGACTGTCCCGTTTCTTTCAAAAATAAGCATATCTTTATCTGTAATAATTTTCCAGTTTTTTGGAATTTTTGATTTTATTTCTTTTATAATTTTATCATTATCCATAATTGTATCCTTTGCTGAAAATGTTATTAAAATTAAAAAAATAAATATAAAATATTTACTGTAATTTTTCATAAATTGACTCCTTTATTTATGTTTTTTTATAAAATCTGCATACCATAAACCGCTATTTTTAATTATTCTTTCCTGGGTGTTATGGTTTACATAAACAATACCAAACCTTTTTGTGTATCCTTCTGACCATTCAAAATTATCCAAAAGCGTCCATACAAAGTATCCTTTAATATTGGCTCCTTCCTTTAATGCTTTATACATACCTGCAATATATTTTTCTAAATAGTCTTTTCTTTTATAATCTTTAATCTTTCCGTTTATTACTTCATCCTTAAAAGATGCTCCGTTTTCCGTTATTATGGTTTTTATATTACCGTATTCATTCTTAATCCGTATCAAAAGCTCATAAAGGCTGTCCGGATAAACCTCCCATCCCATACATGTATATTGAATACCATTTTTTTCATATTCTTCATTGGGAAATTCGAATCCTTTTATTTTAAAATGTAAAAACGGCATCATAAATGAATACACTGCTTTTTCACGGGTATAATTGTTTATGCCTAAAAAATCTATCTTTGTACTGATTATTTCCATATCACCGCTATTTATCTTTGGTTTGAAAAACCATATTTTTTTAAGTATTTCTTTCGGGTATTTTCCTTTAAAAATTGGATCAAGATACATTTTATTCATGAAGCTGTCCGCAATAAGGCTTGCTTTTATATCTTTTTTTGATTGAGTTAAAGGGTGTATTGGGTAAAGATTTATGGTTATCCCTACATTAAGTTTGTTATTATAATTTTTCATGGCTTTACAAGCCATACCGTGAGCTAATAAAAGGTGGTGAATGCAATTAATCCCGGTTTTTATATTTTTTACACCGGGTGCATGCTTCCCGAATAAATGCCCCATTATTGCATAAGCACTGGGTTCATTTAATGTTATCCAGTTTTTTACCCTGTCTCCAAATTCTTTAACTGCAACCTCTGCATAATCGGCAAAGTATTTAGCGCAATCCCTGCTTTTAAAACCCCCAATATCATCCTGTAATTTTTGGGGCAGGTCCCAATGAAACAGAGTTATATATGGGGTTATTTTTGCCTTTAATAATTCATCTATTAGCTTATTATAAAAATCTATACCCTTTTGATTGAGTTTTCCTCTGCCTTCGGGCAGTATCCTGGGCCAGGAGAGAGAAAACCGGTATGCATCAAGACCGATTTTTTTCATAATCTTGACATCATCTTTATATAAATGATAATGATTACAAGCCGTGTCACCTGTATCATTATTTTTAATTTTACCTTTTTTGTGTGTAAATTTATCCCAAATGGATTCACCTTTACCGTCTTCATTCCATGCACCTTCTATCTGGTATGATGCCGTTGCTGCTCCAAAAATAAAATCTTTTGGAAATTTTATTGTATTATCCATTTTATTTCTCCGGTTTAATTATCAATTACCTGTATTTGTTTATTCCATAAAAACCAGTATAAGCCAAAATCATTTAGCATTTCTTTAAATTCATCAAAATCTAAAGGTTTTACAAGATAACTATTAATATTGTGTTCATAAGCTTTATTAATATCATCTTCTGCATCAGATGTAGTGAGAATAATTACCGGTATTTTATGTAAAATTTTATCTTTTTTTATTAATTTTAATACTTCTAAGCCGTCGACCTTTGGCAATCTTAAATCAAGCAGTATTAATCCGGGCAATGGGTATTCTTTTTTGTTTTTAAAATTTCCGTTATTTTTTAAATAATCAAGAGCTTCTGCTCCATCCGATAAATGTATTACTCTATTTGGTATTTTATGTTTTTTAAGAGTATTTAAAACAAGTTTTGCGTGCCCCAGGTCATCTTCGACTAATAATAACAAGTGTTCATTATTCATAGTTATCTCCTTTTTATTGATTTAAAGTAAAATAAAAAACAGTCCCTTTATTTTTCCCTTTTGATTCCAGCCAGATTTCACCAGTATGAAGTTTGATTATTCTCTTAACAATTGCCAGTCCGATACCTGACCCGTCCGTTTTATTATCCAGTTTATCAAAAATATTAAATATTTTATCTTTATATTTTGGGTCTATACCTATACCATTATCTTTTACATAATATATATATTTTTTATTTTTTTTTGTATAACCGATATCTATTTTAGGATTATCAGTATCTTTACTGAATTTTATTGCATTTTCTATTAAATTTTGATAAACCTCTTCCATTTTTAATGAATCAACCATTACTTCAGGAAATCCGTTCATGATATTAATTTTTATGTTTTTTTCCTGTTGTTGTATTTTTAACATATCAAGGCTTTTGTTGATAATATCCTTCATGTTTATTTTTTTAAATTCATCAATCTTATAACCAAGTTTTGCCAGTTTTAATAAATCCTTAAGTAGTAACTCAACCTTATCTGATGCTATTGTAATGTATTTTAAACTTTCATCGATTTCATCATACTTTTTTTCTTCAATACTGTTTTTTAACATTCCAATAAAGCCCTTTATGGTTACAATCGGACTTTTTAAATCATGTGATACCGTATAAGTAAATTTTTCAAGTTCTGCATTTTTATCTTCCAATTGTTTTATTATCTTTTGCCGTTCAAGTTCAGCTTTCTTTTTTTCAGTGATATCTGTAAAAATTGTAGCAAATTGATTTTTTTCCGGTGAAAAAATTATTATTTCAAAATATTTATCATACAAGTTAAAATAATATTCATTTTTTATTGATTTTCCAGTTGATAAAATATTTTTAAAATTTTTTTCCCATATAATATTAAAATCAGGAAAAATATCAAAAATTGTTTTTCCGATTACATCTTTTCTTTTTAAACCGGTCATATTTTCAAAAGCAGGGTTTACATCTATAAATCTAAAATTGTACGGTTCATTATTTTTATCTAACATTATTTCATGCAAAGCAAAAGCATCAAACATATTATCAAAAAGAGAGTGCCATTTTTTTTCTGATTCCGACAGTTTTTCTAAATAATTTTTTCTGTCAGTTATATCATTGAAAGTTGTATAGACCTGATATGGTTTTTTATCTCCGTTTTTAAATATGGGTACCGCATTAATATTTATCCAGATATAATGTTTTTTTGTTTCATTATATATACCCATTATTACATTTTTTACTATTTTACCGGTTTTTAATGCAACCATTGACGGATGATCCTTGCCTTTAAACTCAGTCCCATCCTCATGGATTGCTCTCCAGTGCGGATCTGAAGAGGTTTTTCCTTTTATTTTATTGTATGATATGCCCAGGAGTCTGCATGCAGCCGGATTTACGGATATTATTTTACCATCTGCATTCTGATATACAACCCCCTCTTCCATTGTTTTAAATAGGTTTCTAAATTTTTCTTCACTTTCCTTTAATTTTGATTCATTGTTTTTTCTTTCTGTTGTTACCTGAAAAAAAACACTGATGCCGTCTTTAAAGGGATATACTCTGACATCATACCAGTTTATATAAGGTTTAACCTTAAAAAATACCTCAAAATTTAAGGGTATTTTTTTATTGATTGCTTTTTTGAAATTTTTTTCAAATAAAGAGTTTTTTGCTTCCGGGAATGCATTAAAGAGATTTTTCCCCAATATATCTTTTTTTTTTCTTCCCAGTAGTTTTTCTGCAGGTTTATTAAAATATGTAACAACAAGATTATTATCAAGAATAAAAAATCCGTCACTGATACTTTCTAAAATATTTTCCAGTTGTTCAATATTAATATGCTTATTCATAGTTTATAAATTTATTTTTGTTATTAATTTTAATACTGTAACTATTAAAGTCAACAAAAAAGAAATTTTTTTATAAATTTAAATATTCTGGTATCATACATATGACAGTAAATTTTATTCTCAAATTCTACAATAATAAAGAATTTATAGATATAATCAACAGCACCTTCCTGCAATCCCTTTATTTTTTTATTGCTGGATATAAGAGCAGTCAGGAATACAAGCGGAACATCATTAAATTTTTTATTTTTTATTGTATTAATCATATTTACCCTGCACCAAAATGCTGAGTTCGTGAGAGCATAGATTAAAGTACCATTCAATAGTATTTGGTGCTGGATTCCACTCTCGGGATCTCTTATAATTAAGATGCTATAGGCCTAATTCCATAGAGCTTCACTTTTTTACATAATTGATTTGTGATTTTTTAACCAAATCCAATGAATAAAAAAACAGGTTTTTAAATAATATTTTTTTCGTATTTACTCTCTCTTTTAAGTTTATACAATAAAAATTTTGATATAAAAATTATTACAAATATTTTATTAATTATTGTCATGGTTTAAATTGATTTTTAAGCTTTATTAATATAATATAAATTTTCACAAGGAATATTATACATGACTACAGATATTTATTATTTTTCAGGTACAGGTAATTCATTATATATTGCAAGAGAGTTGCAAAAAATGATACCAAAAACAAATCTTATACCTATTGTAAAATTACTGGATAAAGATATTGTAAATACATCTGCCGAAAAAGTAGGATTTGTATTTCCCCTTCATCTTATGACTTTGCCGATACCCGTTAAAAAATTTATTAAAAAGCTTGATTTAAGTTCAACCAAATATATTTTTGCTATAGCCACACGAATAGGCACAATATATATGGCAGATATTCATATAAAAAAAATTCTAAAGAAAAAAAGAAAAGCCTTAGATTCTTTTTTTGTCATTAATATGGGCAATAATTCACCCTGCGGTGTAATGCCTAAATTTATGCCGGGATTTAAAAAAAATGTTAATAACTGGTTAAATGAGATTACAGAGGACAAAATAAAAAAAATAGAATCAATTGTTAATGAAAGGCTTTTAATGATTAAAGATATAATTATAAACAATGAAAAATACCATGAAAAAGAATCTTATATGTATTATTCCTGGAGAAATATTATTGCATCATTATTAAAACCGGCTGAAACAAATAGTAACAAAGTGCTGATTGATTGTTATTCTGATCCGGAATGTACAGGATGCGGGATTTGCAAAGAAGTTTGCCCCTCAGGAAAAATAAAAATGATTGATAATAAACCTGAATGGCAAAAAGATGTCTCATGTTTTTTATGCTATGCATGTTTTAATTTTTGCCCTGTACAGTCTGTTTTAATCAAGGATAAATATACAATAAAAGAAGGAAGATATATTCATCCGGGTATTACAGCAAAAGATATTGCCGGACAAAAATAAAAAAACAGGTGTGTTTATGAAAAAAATCAAATGTATAGCTTTTGATTACGGTGGAGTAATAAGCAAAAAACAGAATGATGATATTATAAATAAAATGTGTAAAATTATAAATATATCCAGTGATGTATTCTCATCAATATATACAAAAGAACGCAACAATTATGATGCAGGATTGATTAATGCTGAGGAATACTGGGCTAGAACGCTAAAATTGATAAATATAGATATAAAATCAATCGATATAAAAAAATTGATAGACCTGGACTTACAAAGCTGGATGGATATAAATGAAGACACGTTAAGATATGTTAAATCTATCAAAAATAAAATAAAAACAGCAATTTTATCAAATATGATATACGGTACATTAAAGGATATAGTTAATTTTGAATGGTTTAATGATTTTAATGTATGTGTTTTTTCCTGTGAGGAAAAAGTGTCAAAGCCTGATAAAAAAATTTATGATATTTTAATAAATAGAGTAAATATGGATCCAGAGTATATTTTATTCATTGATGATTCTCCTGTCAATATAGAAGCAGCAAAAAAATGTGGTATAAATACAATTAGATTTATTAATTTTGATCAAATGAAAAAAGAAATTGAAGATAAATTTATTTTAGAGAGTATAAGATGAAAAATAAATTTTTTTGTATAGTCATATTTTTTTTATTTTTAATAATTACTCTATCTTCTTGCGGATATTATGGATATGCATTAAACATTAAAAAATATAAGGAAGAATATAAATCTCCTTATGAAACCGAAAAAAATAAAAAATACCAGTTTGAAATTATTTTATTTAAAGATAAAAATATTATAAAAAATTTTGAAATTATTTTAACTCACTGCTGGTATAATATTAATAAAAAGGAATATGATTCTCATATATGTATAAATTATTATAAACCGGATAAAAAAATTAAAATAAATATAAATAAAATTAAATTGATTCATATATATAATAATGCCGAATTAAAACTAAAAAAAGCAAACATGACAAATTTAGATAAAATTGAAAATGGGTTTTTAATAATTAATAAAGATATCATGGGGTCATTTTATTATTATAAATTTTATGATATTAAAAGTATTCCCAAGAAGAGTATAATTGAAAAAATTTATTTGGAATTCGAAATCGATAATAAAATATATAAAATAGAAAAAACATTTAATCTCGATTATAAACTGCATTATACATGGTTTGATTTAGTAATGGGGATATAATTTTTACAACAGGCGGTTTTATGGATTCTGATTTTTTAGAATTAATCGGCTGCTGCGGTGCTTACTGCAATACATGCAGGGTTTATGCTGAAAAAATTTGTAAGGGCTGTAAAACCGGCTATATTAATGGCGGACGGGATTTATCAAAAGCAAAATGTAAAATGAAAATATGCTGTATTACTAAAAAGTATAATTCCTGTGCAGACTGTAGTGATTATGAAGAATGCAATATAATCCAGGAGTTTCATAATAAAAACGGATATAAATATAAAAAATACAAAGAAGCTGTTGTTTTTATAAGAAAAAATGGATACGAAAAATTCATAAAAATTGCAAATAAATGGAAAATGCAGTATGGGAAATATGAAAAAGAGTAAAAAAGTTTGGAAATTATAAATTCTTTTTGTTTAAATTAATTTTTAATATTATAAAATTTATGTATATTATAAAAATGGCAATAAATACTTTGTTACGGTCATAGACTGAAAATTTAATCACCTAAAAAATCAGTGTTCAGACTCCATTTTCGTTTATTAATCTGTCAAATAAAATATCTTCTATATTTCTTCTTCCATCAATAATTAATAATACTTGGACTTGTTTTTTTTCAATTTTATAAATTATTCTCCATGGTTTTATTATGATTTCTTTATACTTTTTATTTTTAAAATGTTCAAATTCCGGGACAGCCCTTCCCAATTCAGGGTTTACCTTTAATAAATTTGTCTGTTCTTTGATTTTAATAAAAATTTTATAAGCATTGTTAATATCACCATTAGCAGTAATATAATCAATAATTTCATTTAAATCTTTTTCAGCAGATTTTGTCCAAAAAACTTTATAATTCATTTTTTAATTTTCCAAATTTACTTTCTATTTTTTTAAAAACTTCATCTTGCCCTGTTATTTTATTATTATCAATTTCATTTTCCGATAAAATAATTAATTTCATTAAATTTATGGTATCTTTCATTTTTTGATAACTGTCTGTATCTATAAATACTCCTTTAGCTTCTCCATTTTGAGTTATAATAATAGGCCTATGGTTATCATTTATCTTTTTCAATATATCTGCTGCATGAGATTTAATATATGAAATCGGCTTAATGTCTTCTTTAATATTCATTATTTCCTCCAGTCTTAATATAATACTCAATTAAGACTTGTAAGTCAATGTGTAAAATTTAATAATTGATTATTTTTTTAATTATATAAATCTTATAAAATCCTATAACAATTACTATAATCTCAGAGGCGCTTTCTGCGAGGCTGTATGAAAAGTAATATTTAGACACAGATTAGCAGGATTTACACGGACTATTAAGTAAAAATTTTGTAGCTTTTAAATTTTTTAATCCAGATAATCCTGTTAATCCATGTCAAAAAAAAAATAGTTTTCACACAGTCTGTGTGTTTTCAGCAGTAAAATTAATATTTTTTTTCTTCATAAAATCTTCATGATTCGCTTCATTTTTTCTTCATTGTAGATTGATTACTATCAGTATTGAGTGAAATATAAACCGAATGGAGTAAAAAATGAAGAAAAGGATTTTTATGGTATTTGCATGCATGATTTTTTTAATAACAGGCATTGCCGCACAGGAAAAAAACATTTTAACACTTGATGAATATTTAAAGATAATCAAGGATAAAATACCGGAATTAAAACAGGGTGAAAATGATTTAAATATAGCAGAAAATAGGTTGAAAAAATCATATTCAACATTTGATCCGGTATTAGCAAGCAGTACCAGTTATAAAAGATATAAACCTTATACAGACTCGGAATCATCAGAGGCCTATTATACAAACGGTTTTATGACGGATGTTTATTTAAAATCGGTACTTCCATCCGGTACAAGGATCGATATAGGCGCAGAATATTTATTCTCACATTCCCAGGGAGAAAATACCATTACAAGCTTCGGTATGAACGGTATGAGTTTCAGCACAATAGAAGAAGATATTAATTACACTGCTTCAACATTTGATCCTGTTGTAAAAATCAGCATCACACAGCCGCTTTTATATAACTGGTTTGGTTTTATCGACAGGTATGCTGTTAAGGATGCAAAAAATAATCTATTAATCGAGAGATTAAAAAAAGAAGAAAATGAAAATACTATAGATGCCTATTATAAAAAATTATATTTTGCATGGGCTGTAAATATTTTTGTTTATGATCTCTTGGAGAATACAATCGACAACATGATCAAACTGGAAAAACAGACAAAAGATAAACTCAATAAGGGTGTTGCAGAAAAAGATGAATATGAAAGAGTAAGATATTCTGTGCTGCAGTATAATGAACAGATTAAAAATACCCAGTACAATATTAATGTAATAAAAAAAGAACTTTCATTATTCTTTGATACGGATAAATACATCCCGGACATGAATACATTTGATGTTTTTTATAACAATATTAACCCGGAAGATATTAAATATACCGATTTTTACAGTACAAGGACAAGCAGGATTCTTAACTTAAATAAAAAAAGCCTTGAGGATTATAAAAAACTGCAGATTTCCAGTATTTTACCGCGACTGGATATTTTCGGCAATCTTGATATCAGATTTCATAGTTATGAAAAAAATACAGATGATACAAGCGAGGCGGAAAGCTATCATGGCGAAATAGATTTAGTCGTCGGATTACAATTCAGCTACCCGTTAGGTTCAATAAAATCAAGGGGAGAATTAAAGGAAGCAGAATTGATGATCAAAGATATTGTTTATCAATTAGAAATAACAAAGAATAATTACGAAAAAACAGTAAATAAATATGCAGAGTATTCTAAAAATTTAAATGAAATTTTGGATTTAAAGAGTGAAGGATTAAAGAGTCTCGATTCGATTTATAGACTTGAAAAAATTAAATACAACCAGGGCAGGATCGAGTTAAGGAATCTTTTAGAAACAGAAAATGACATATTTAATCATAAGATTAATATAATCCAAACAAAATTAAATCTTATTAATCTTTACTTTGATTATAAACTGCTCGTTGAATAGATAATATAAAACGAGGTTGCCTAAAAAGTAAGGTATAGTCATAACTATACCTACATATTTAATTAAGGAGAATAACATGAAACGCATTATAAATTATTTAACAGAAAACAAACTGATAGTAAATATCATTACTTTTTTTATAGTATTAATCGGAGTTATTACCCTCATCGGATTAAAACAGGATTTATTCCCTGATGCATCTCTTGATATGATGGTTGTTGATGTTGTATATCCCGGCGCAACTCCAAAGGATGTTGAAATTGATGCGGTAACACAAATTGAAAGAGAAATAAAAAAAATATCGGGGATTAGTGATTATACTTCAATATCTATGGATAATGGAGGAAGGATTTTTATAGAAATTGATGAAAATGTAAAAAACAAACAGAAGGTAAAGGATGATATATACAGGAAGCTGTCAAATGTCCCGGGCATACCGGTTGATGTAGAAGATATTATAATCAAAGAGTTTGACCCTAAATTAAAGGAGATATATGAATTTGGCATTTATAAAGATGAAAACAGCAGTATTTCGGATAAAGAGCTGTATGCATTTGCTGACTTTTTAGAAGACCAGCTTTTAAAGGTTAATGGGGTAAGTGATGTGAGAATGTCCGGTTACAGGGACAGAGAAATAAAAATTAAAGTAGATAATAATAAAATGGATAATTATTACATATCATTAACAGAGATTGTTAACAGTATAAATAAACGTAATGTAAGATATCCGGGCGGGACATTAACATCAAAAGACGGTGAGTATTCTGTGATAACAGAGGGTGAGTTTGAATCCCCTTTGGATGTAAAGGATGTTATTATAAGATCCAACTATAACAGTAATAGCGTCAGGATAAATGATATAGCAGAAGTAGAGGATGGATTTAAAAAAGAAAATATTAAAATAAAGGTAAATAAAAATCAGGGATTAACTATTGAGATTGTTAAAAAAGCGGAAGCAGACATTGTAAAAACAGTTAATAATGTTAAAAAATATTTAAAAGATAATAAAAATATCTTCCCAGAGGGCATATTGATTGCCGAGATCGGTGATGATTCACGGACTATTACATCTCTTTTAGAAATCGTGAGAATGAATGCAATAATAGGTTTTATCCTGGTATTCCTCATATTATTAAGTTTCTTGCTTGATTTAAGGACAGCTTTTTGGACTGCATTCGGGATACCGATGACACTGTTTATAACATTTGTTTTTATGAGAATCTTTGATTTTTCCATAAATATCCTGAGTTTAGGTGCTATTGCAATGATGCTGGGTATATTAGTTGACGACAGTATTGTAATATCAGAGAGCATCTACAAAGAGCTGTCAAAAGGCTTGTCTCCTGTTAAAGCTGCTTATACAGGATTAAAAAAAGTAGCAGGCCCTGTGATTGTATCTGTGCTTACTACAGTAGTTGCATTCCTCCCGTTATTTTTAATCAAGGGAATGATGGGTAAATTTATTTTTGTACTGCCTTCAATTGTAATATTATCATTAATAGCATCCTTATTTGAAGCATTCTTCTTACTTCCGGCACATCTTGCTCACAGTAAAACCGGGGAGTTAAAATTTAAAAAGAAATTTAACTGGTTCAGTAAAGTTGAAAAATTTTATGAAAAATCACTTAAATATATTTTAAAATACAGATATGTTGTAGTCTCAATATTTATAGGAATATTTATCCTTGCAGTATTTATTTCCCGTGAGAATATTAAAGGTTTTGTTTTAATAAAGGATGATTCTTCGGATAAAATCATAATTAAAACAGAGACCCCGGTAGGCAACTCACTGGATCAAACTTCAAAATATATAGAAGAAATAGAAAAGATAGTTTTAAATGAAGTGAAAAAGTCTGAAATTTTATCATTAAAAACAATTATAGGCAACCATGATTCATCTCACATGGAATATGAGGGATATCATACAAACTGGGCTATGGTGGATGTTAACCTGGTGCCGAACTCTGAAAGAAAAAGGAATGCAGATGAAATAATTAAAGCATTGCATAAAAAAATAAACACACGAAAACTTGATAATTTTACTGAAATAGTTATAGAAAAAAAAGTAATGGGACCTGATACAGGTAAACCGGTTAATATACAGGTTATAGGTAATAATGACAATGAAGTAAATGAGGTCGGCAGAAGTATTACTGATTATCTTGGCACAATAAATGGTGTTATTAATATAGAAGATGACCGTCAGAACAAAAAAAAAGAAGTCGTTATTAATTTTGATTATGAAAAAATGGGCATATATGGCATTAATGTAGAAACTGTAGCTCAAACAGTAAGAACAGCTTATGAGGGCACAATTGCAACAACAATCCAGACTCATGACAAGGATTTAGATTATAGAGTAATATTAGAATTACCTGAAAATAAAGCTAAAAATAAAGAATATCTTAATAATTTGTTAATACCTAATAACAGGGGGCAATTGATTAAACTTAAAGAGGTTGCAGTAATTAGTATAAAAGAGTCTTATCTTGCGATAAAACATGATGACGGTGACAGGACTTTGACGGTAACAGCCGATCTTAACTCAAAAAAACTAACATCTATGAAGGTAACAAAGATGGTTAATGATAAATTTAAAAACATTTCTTCTGTTTATCCGTATGTATCAATAGATATCGGCGGTGAAGCAAAGGAAAGCATGAGCTCTTTATCTGATTTAGGGATTGCTTTTTTTATAGCTTTAATATTGATTTATTTAATTATCGTTGTCCTTTTTAAAAACCTGACGCAACCTTTATTAATACTTCTTGCAATACCTTTTGGTATTATAGGGGCAATTATAGGATTCACAATTCACGGGATGCCTTTGACTTTCTTCGGACTTGTTGGTATAATCGGATTATCCGGTGTAGTTGTGAATGACTGTATTGTAATGGTTGATTTTATCAATAATGAGATGAAAAAGAAAGACAAAAGCAATTTTATTAATACTATTATAAAAGGCGCAAAAGAGCGGCTCAGACCGGTTATTCTCACAACTCTAACTACCGTTGTCGGTTTGATGCCTACTATATATGGTTTTGGAGGATCATCTCCAATGATAACACCTGTTGCAATTGCATTGGGATATGGCATTATGTTTGCAACATTCTTAACTTTAATATTTATTCCTTCAATATATTGTATAAGACTTGATATAGTAGAAGTTTTTAATAAAATAAAATTAATAAATAATACTAAGAAAAAAATAAAATCTAAATTAGAACCAGTTGCAGAAGAAGTATAATATATATTATAACTATAAGGGAGTAATAATCAATGTATATATTGATAATAGAGGATAACAGGAGAATCCTGGATAACATATCTCTTGTTTTAAAAAAAGAAAATTATCTTGTTGATACAGAAGAAAATGGAGATAAAGGTTATGAAAAAACATTAGCTTATGACTATGATTTAATTATTCTTGACATCATGCTTCCCGGGATGGATGGCTATGAGATACTGGAAGCATTAAGGAGCAATAATAAGACAACACCTGTTATAGTTTTATCCGCCAAAAACCAGATTGATGACAAGGTAAAAGCTCTTGATCTGGGCAGTGATGATTATTTAACAAAACCTTTTGCCCCGGCAGAGCTGCTTGCAAGAGTAAGATCCATATTGAGAAGAAAACATGATGTTGTGTCAAATATTATTAATATAGGAGATCTTATAATTGATACAAATTTAAAAGAAGTAAAGCTTAAGGGCAATAAAATAGCACTTACTTCTAAAGAATATGAGGTTTTAGAGTTTTTAGCATATAATAAAGACAAAGTCATAACAAGGATAACATTAGGCGAGCATATCTGGGGAGAATCCCTTGATCTTTTTACTATGTCAAATTTTATAGATGTGCATATTAAAAATCTCAGGAAAAAATTTGAAGAATTAACCGATAAAAAATATATTCAAACAAAACGGGGTGTCGGTTTTATATTAACAGAAAAGGATGTTTAATGAAAATCAGGGCTAAACTTGCTTTTTTTTATGCTTTAATATATTTAACAATGATTTCATCCATCGGTATAATATTGCATGAATCAACCAAGCAGGTTTTTGAAAAAAATACATATAGTAAATTTAATCAATTTATTGATCCTTTAAAAAATTATTTAGAGCTTGATAAGGTTGAAAATATGGATAATTTGAAAAATCTTAATTTTAACGGGAAAATACTTGCAAAATTTAACAGGGAGTTTTTCGATCACATATGGATTGCTATTTATGATAACAAAATGAAACTGCTTCATGCCTCCAATCTTGCAAAGCAATTCCCTCTTGATAAAGACACTGATTTAGACAAGAAACATTTTAATTATGTATTTAAGAATGCAGGTTATCATACGGATTTTATTGCGAATAAACATAATGATATTTATGCCTTTATAAGATCATATAAAATTATAAATAACGATTTTTATTATTATATAGTAATTGTTATACCGGTAACATTAGAAATTGAAAGTTTAAAAAAAATAAGAAATTTAATATTTATTTCATTTATGATTTTATTTATCTTGACCAATTTTGTGGGTTTTATATTTACAGGGTATACATTATTACCGGGTAAAAAAATAACAAGAAGTATAAATAATATTACAAAAGAAGATCTGTCAAGACGGATTAAAGTTAAAAACAGCAAGGATGAAATAGGAGCACTTGCAACTGCAGTAAACGGACTTTTAGAAAGACTGGAAAATTCCTTTAATATGGAAAAACAATTTATATCCGATATTTCTCATGAGTTTAAGACCCCTCTATCCGTAATGCGCCTTACAATTGAAAACATCATTAATGATTCAAATTTAAATGATGATGAAATAGAAAAATTAGGGTCCGTTATTGAGACAATCTACTCTATGGATTTTTTAGTAAAAAAATTATTATATCTATCCAAGTTAGAGCAAAATGTTTTTCCGTTTCACCCTGAAAAAATAAATATTGTCGGTACTGTAAAAAAAGCATTCAACAATCTTAAAACACTGGCGGAAGCAAAATCATTAAAATATAAATTTAAATCGGATAATAAAGATATATTTATACTCGGTGATGATGAGCTTTTATATTTATCTGTTTATAATATTATAGAAAATGCCTTAAAATATACGGAAAAAGGATCTATTACCGTTCACATTTATAATAATGAAGATAAAATTGAAATTAAAATATCAGATACCGGTATTGGTATACCGGCAGATAAAATAAACAATATTTATGATAAATTTTACAGGATAAATCCGGCCAGAAATGACAAAAAAGGTTATGGTATCGGATTATCTATTACTAAAAGAATTATAGACCTGCATAACGGTACAATTGAGGTTAATAGTACCCCGGGTAAAATAACAGAATTTACTATTAAATTAAAAGCATAAGTTGGATTATATATCGGATGATTTTCTTTTATTAATTATTAATTTAATTTTTTCTATGATTATAATTATAAGTGAGTAGTATCCTATTATTGCCAGAGGATAATCAGGAACAAATCTTATAAATAGTTGAGCCGTACCCACACAAACAGCAAATATGGTTAATGAATAAACAAGCGGTTTGTTTACATTTGGATATATTAACAATAATAATCCTAATGCAACCATAGTTGTTGGACAGGGCATTAAACCAAAAAATGAAAAAAGCAGATCTTTAGGTATAAATTTAAATCCGGAGCCATATACATATGTCGGATACCAGTAGCCGAATATAATTACAGGGATTACTATTATCCTTGTAATCTTTATTTTTTTAAAATCAAGATCAATCCTGTTATCTTTTAATTCTTTTAACCAAAAAAAAGTAATAATAAACAGTAATATTGGAATCATCCCCCAAAACATAAAACAGGCATACCCCATTACCTTAAAAAATAAAATCGTCATGTATATGCCTACATAACCAAAAAGCCAGATATAATTTATCAGGAAATATATTGTAAAAATCTTTTTAACTTTATTCCCCAAAATTATTGATAATAATATTATTAAAAAAGCAGATATATGAAATATTGGAGATATGAAAGCTCCAATACCATTAATGTATTGTTCTGTTATATCATGAAAAGTTCTGCCAAAGATAACATGCAGAGGAGGATTCATACACTTAATCTCCTTTAATTTTTTTTAATTTATAATATTTTATGATATTAAAATCAAGATTATTTGTATAATATATATTTTAATTCAATCCTGTAAATATCCCCTCGCCCGTTTATCGTACTTGTATAATACAAATATTTTTTATCAGGACTTATATAAGGTTTAAACTCAGTTGCAGATGTATTAATTTCAGGATCAAGCAGTTTGGGTTTAGTCCAGGCACCTTCGTTATTATAGGTTATATATAAATCTCTATTCCTGCCGAGGTCTCTTTCTGATGAGAATACCATAAACTCTTCATCAGGAGATATAGCCGGATCATATTCATTCACACGCGTGTTGATGTTATCCCCAATGTTTACCGGCTCAGTATATTTACCATCAATAAATTTTGAAAAATAAATATCATGCAAGCCCCTTGTGTCTTTTCTAACGGTTGTGAAATACATTGTACCGCTCTTTGATATAGAGCAGTAAAACTGGTTGTAATCAGAGTTTATGGGAAATCCCATATTTACCGGAGCATTCCATGTTTCTCCTTTTTTTTCAACATACCACATATCAAAATCATTTTTTATATGACCGGGATTAATAGGCATGTTTGAGATAAAATATAAAATTTTACCATCCCAGGATATAAATGGATCATAGTTAGAGTATTCCTTTGAGAATGACAATAACTCCGGTTTACTCCACTTGCCTTTTTTAAAATTAGTCATATATATCCGGAAAGGAGAGTGGTGATAATTATTAGTAATAGTAAAAAAAATGGTCTTGCAGTCATTTGTCATTGATGTATTTAATTCAAATCCTTTTACAGTAGATATTAATCCTTTTTGAAAAATTTCCGGCTTTTTTTTGCATCCTATTAAGGATAAAGAAATAATTAAAATTAATAAATGTTTATAATATTTCATATAGTTTACTCCCTTATTATTTTATTATAATTGCCTTTCCAGATTATTGTAAAGTGTCAAATTTTAATATCTGTAATAAAAATAATCCTGTATAAGTATAAAAACATTATTTAAAAAAATAAATTTATTATTCAGTCTCATAAAAGCATTTGTTATAATAATATAAAAAATAAATAAACTGAGGTGACTATGAATATATTTATGCAGATTGCAGTAAAGGAAGCTGTCTTAGGATTAAAAAAGAATCATGGCGGCCCGTTCGGTGCAGTTATTGTAATGAACAATAATATTATAGCAAAAGCCCATAATATGGTTATCAAAACAAATGATCCTACGGCTCATGCTGAAATTACAGCCATCAGGAAAGCCGTTAAAAAATTAAAAAAATTTGATTTAAGTGACTGCATAATTTATTCTACTGCCGAACCCTGCCCGATGTGTTTATCGGCAATATTCTGGGCAAGGATTAAAACTTTATATTATGGATGTACAAAAGAAGATTGTGAAAAGATCGGTTTTGATGATAATAAATTTTATGATATTTTATTAAATAAATCTAATGAAAAAATTATTTCTATATTTAATATAGACAGAAATGAATGCTTAATGCCTTTCAAAATGTGGGAAAATAAAAATAATAAGATACAGTATTGATTAATTTAAAAAACTTATATTTAATTATTATATTCCCTTAAACTAAAATATATTTTTATATTATAAAAAACATGACATTATAATAATGTTAAGACAAATTCATTTAATAAGTTTTATTTCTAATAAATCTATTAAAATCCTTTTTATTTGGTATATTTTAAATTAGCATTTATACCAAAAGTCATATTTACAAAGTATATATTAACGTATATATTTATATGTTTAATATTTTAAAAAGGAGAAAACATGGAAAAAGTTATGAAAAAAATATTATTTACAATAATTGTTTTTATATTTTTATTCGGGTTAATCTCTTGCCCTGAGACACCTTCCGATGATGGTGACAAGGGAGGAAGTGACAACGGGGGATCAGGCAATAATACTGTAACAACTCCACCTACAGCTCCAAGTGATTTACAAATAGATTATACAACTTTTTGCAGGATAGTACTCTCATGGACCGATAATGCAGATAATGAGTCATCATTTATTCTTGAAAGGTCAATTGATCCGACATTTTTAACAGTAACAGAAATAACAATTAGTGCCGATGCAGAATCATATAGCGATAGAGACGGTATAAATCAATTGACACACTATTATTACAGGATAAAAGCTGCAAATAGTGCAGGCGAATCTGCAGATTCCAATACAGCGGATACAACTACATTAACACAAACAACTGCCCCATCAGGTAATTTGATTGCAGATCATACAATAATAAACAGACTCTTCCAGGGCAGTATCCCTGTGACAGCAATACAAAATGCTAAATCAAGTTTACATATTGGTTACGGGCATACTTCACACGGTAGCCAGATAACAGACGGTATGAGCGGACTTGTATCATTTGCTAATGGAAGCGGATTAAGCGGGGCATACAGCTTAAATACAAATCTTTTTAGCTGGAATAGAGGGGGTACAGGAGGAGCTCTTGATTTACGTGAAGGAGATGGATACGGTAGCGGTGATCTGGATCATGACTGCGGTTATTATCCAAATTGGGTAGATGAGACAAGAGCCTTTCTTGATAATCCGGATAATTATGAAGTAAATGTTATTATATGGTCGTGGTGTGGACAGGCATCCGGAAGGAGTGATGCAACAATGTTAAGTACATATCTTACACCTATGACCGAGCTTGAAAATGATTATCCTGACATCACTTTTATTTATATGACAGGGCATTTAAATGGTACGGGAGCTACGGGGAATTTAAATCTAAGAAATGAACAAATAAGAACCTATTGTATTAATAATAATAAATGGCTGTTTGATTTTGCTGATATTGAGTCATATGATCCTGACGGTGCTGTAAACTACATGACTCTTCTTGGTACTGACGGATGTTATTATGACAGTAATAGTGATGGCGTTGTTGATGTCAGTGTTGATGCAAATTGGGCTGTTGATTGGCAAAATACTCATACACAGAATACAGATTGGTACAATTGCGGATCGGCTCATAGTGAAGCACTTAATGCAAATATGAAAGCATATGCTGCATGGTGGATGTGGTGCAGGCTGGCAGGCTGGGATGGGATATAAAAAGTGTTTAAATATAAAAAGACCGGACTAAAACTATTGTTTATAGACCGGTTTTTTTATAAATTTTTTTAAATATTAACAATTTATTTATTATATATGATATAATAATTTATAATATCTTATGAAAAATATCATTTTATTAAAATTAAGGTGATTTTTATTAAAAAGAAAATGTTATATATAATTATATTGATAATTATTTTATGTATTGTCTTACCAATTGGGTTTTGTCTAAAAACAAAGGTAATAGGATATCAATGGATTACTATTGATAAAAATATTGATAACGACTACATTTTTAATAATACAACCAATAGAGAGTTTGCTTCATTCTTATCAAAATTTACTCCAGTAAAATTACCTTTTATATTTAGATCAAAAAATATTAAATTTGATAAATGGGAGGAAATACCTAGTAAATATGCCGATCATTTTTTATCAAAACATGATTATTATTTTTTAATGCATAACTCTAGACAATATATTTCCGATGATTTAGAGCCAAATGTTAATATTTTTGATAAGGAAAATATTGACATATTACCATCCAGATATTTTTATTTAATAGGTTTTCATAAAAACTATGTTGCTGTAATATATATTTACAAAATTTATAATGATAACTCTAGAAGTAAAGCAACTTATGCCATTTTAACTACATTTGATAAAAACGGGAATACTATAGATATTTTAAAGGTAGGTGAAGCATTATTATTATATAATAGAAAAAATAAAAAAATATTAGAACACTATACAATGACTGCGATTGATAAAAATTTTAATATTTCATGTAAAGAAGTAATTTGGCAATTTTTAGATGAAGGATACGGTACAAGCGGATATAATATCCCAAAAAAATATAAAATAAAGGATGATGGAAAAATTATACAAATTGATGATATTAAAATAGAGAGAGATGAAACTAAAATAAAAAGAGATGAATAAATTTATATATTATAATTGAATGTTTGGTTTTTATAGAATTATATAAAATGATTTTATAAAATTTGTAATTATTTTTAAGTTTTATTAATAAAAATAAATGTTATTAGAAAAGTAAAAAATATTATCTAATTAGAAAAACTTTAATATTTATTGGTTTTTTATTTATGTAAATATATATTATATTTCCTTGCTTTTTATTTAATTAAGATGTAACATATATATATAGTGCATTCATTACAGCATAAATGTGATAACTTTGTAGTGGAAAATTTAATACATTCTACTTGTTTAATGAGATACAGAGTTAAAAAAAAGAAAATAATGTCACTTCATAATAAACACTGCACTTTGCGTTTGAGATAATAATTTCACCCGCTTTCTGCTGATTATAGTGTTATCTTCTGTAAAAATAATCATAGTCTGCAATTATTAATATTACACAAAAATTTATAAATTAAAGGAAAATTTTTATGAATGATTATTATAAAAATTCAAAATTAAAATCTAATAAAAAAATACTTTTATCAGGTGTTTTTGGGCCTTTTGCTCAAGATGATGAGTACGGGAGCCGTAAAGATAATCCAATGGAGCTTTACCATAATCAGGTAACTCGTGTACAAGGGCCTTTTTCTCTTCGGATGTTTCACAGAACATTCAGTCTTTTAATGATAGAAGCAAACATCAATGCAGCATGTACTATACTTGATTTTCCTACCCTTCCTCGCTTTATTAATGAGATAAAAAACAATTCATATGATATAGTGGGTATTAGTTCAATTATAACCAATATAGGTAAAGTCAAAAAAATGTGTGAAGAAATTCGTAAGTATCTTCCTAATGCAGAAATTGTTATAGGCGGTCATATTGCAAACTACGAAGGTCTTAGTGAAAAAATCGATGCGGATCATATTTGCAAGGGAGATGGGATATATTGGTTTCGTAATTATCTTGGCCAGGATGTAGATGCCCCGATAAATCATCCGGATATTATCTCTGGTTATGGGACAAGAATACTGGGGATTAATCTTATTGGGAAAAACAAAACAGGGATATTAATTCCTTCAGTAGGATGTCCTATGGGATGTAATTTTTGTTCGACATCTGCATTATTTGGCGGCAAAGGGCATTCTATAGTATTTTATAAAACAGGAGATGAACTTTTCAATGTACTTTGCCAGCTTGAAAAGAAAAGAGGATTTGATTCATTCTTTGTTCTTGATGAAAATTTTTTACTCTATAAAAAAAGAAGTCTTAGACTCCTTAAATTAATGCAGAAACATAATAAAAGCTGGGCTTTTTATGTATTCAGTTCAGCACGTGTTCTTGAATCCTATTCCATAAAAGAGCTGGTTGGTCTTGGTATATCATGGTTATGGGTAGGTATAGAAGGAAATAACAGCAGGTATTCAAAACTTAATGGTGTTAATACTAAACTCTTGATTAAAAAGTTACAGTCAAATGGAATCCGGGTACTTGGTTCTACAATTATTGGACTTGAGAATCATACACCTGAAAATATAGATGAGGTTATTAATTATGCAGTAAGTCATGATGCTGATTTCCACCAATTTATGCTTTATACTCCTATCAATGGAACCCCTTTATATTATGAGCATTTAAAAAACAACAGTCTGCTCTCGGAAGATGAATGCCCGTCAGCTGAAGTACATGGTCAAAGACGGTTTAATTTTAAGCATCCGTATATTAAAAACGGTCAGGAATTAAAATATTTGCTTAAAGCTTTTAAAGAGGATTTTAAAATTAATGGACCAAGTCTCGCGAGAATAACACAAACAACTTTGAAAGGATGGAAAAAATATAAAAATCATTCTGATAAGAGAATTGCTAAAAGGTTTAAAATGGAAAAGCATGGATTGAGCAGTGCTTATGCAGGTGCAATCTGGGCAATGACACGATATTACAGTAAAAATAAATATATGTTAAACCGTCTTAATAAATTACTTAATGATCTTTATGCTGAATTCGGATTTATAACACGTATTTTAGCTCCTGTAATAGGCTCTTTTCTTATTCGTAGAATTTATAAAGAGGAAAAAAGACTTTCTATGGGCTGGACATATGAACCCCCTGTTGTATATGAAAAAAATATACATGCATTGGAGTTAGATAAAATAAAACCTTTATTTGCTAAAAATAAAATACCGGCAATAAATCTTCCTGTTTATGATCACAAGGGTGTAATTATTAAATGTAGAGAGCATATGGAAATAATTCGAAAGAATATTATGAATAAGATCGAAAATGCTCATGAGCAGCTTCATTCTATTTATAAACAGTATTTTGAAAAACTTTTAAATCCTTCAAGTGAAAATTTAAAAAGCATTAATAAAAATCCTGTACAAATAAATGAAAAAGCAATTATTCATATTTCACAAATTAGAAAAAATATGGAAGAAATGATCAAAACAGCAAAGAATAATATTAATAATTTAAGAAATAATATGACGGTTAAATACAATAATGTAAAAAAACAAATTAAAGAAAATAGTGATCAGGTTTATAAAGATATAAAATTTTCAATAAATCAGACAGTAAAAAAATGTAAACAGATGGAAAAAATTTACATTAAAAAATGACCTGTTTCTATTAAAAATTTTATCTTTTTTAATATTTTACAACATAATTTAATTGTTTGTTAAATTATGTTGTAATGACAGTTATTTTAATATCTATATTTACATTAAAAAATGTTAATAACTCTTTGAAATTGTCAATTCTGTTCAGTATAAAGATTTTTTCTTTGGAGAAATTATGAATAATAAAGATTTTATTCTGGGAATTGACATAGGATCTGTTAGTACTTCTGTTGTCTTGATTAATCATAAACGGGAAATTGTTTTTTCTGATTATAAAGCTCATCATGGAAAAATTGAAGAAGTATTAAAAAACATTTTAAATGAAATAAATTTTTTTAATGTTAAGGCAATTGCAGCCACAAACTCAACACCAGACATAATAAAATATGCCTACCGTTATAATGACCAGATTGCTGTTATGACAATATGTAAAGAATTGTATAAAAATGTAGGATCTATACTCATTGTCGGTGGAGAAAAATTTGGACTAATCCTCTATGATGAACACGGCAATTATATTAAATATAAAATAAATACATCATGTGCGGCAGGAACAGGCAGTTTTTTAGATCAGCAAGCGGGCAGACTTAATCTTCTGAATATAGAAGAACTTAGCCGTATGGCAGTTGAAAACAGGGATAGGCTTCCTCAAATTGCCTCTAGATGTGCTGTTTTTGCAATGACAGATTTAATCCATGTTCAGCAGGAAGGTTATTCTTTACAGGAGATCTGTGATGGACTTTGTTACGGATTGGCTAAAAATATTTTTAATACTTTATTTGCTGTTGATAAATTTAAAACACCGATTCTTCTTGTCGGAGGTGTTTCTAAAAATAAAGGGGTTATAAAGCATCTTAACAAGCTTATAGGTACAAATCTTGTAATTCATGAGAATGCTCATATTTTTGCGGCATTAGGTGCTGCCAGTCTGCTTCTAAATGAATATAAAACACATAAAAATTATAATAATATCTCTTTAATTGATATTATTAAAAGAAAAAGACAAAGAGTTAAACGCTTTTATAAACCTCTTAAATTAAAATTATCAGAGTATCCTGATTTTATGAGTATGGAAAAATATAAATATAAATCAGGTAATTTTCTGCAGTCACCTGTAGAGATTGATATTTATGAAAATTTATCTAAAAACATTATAGCTTATTTAGGTATTGATATAGGCTCTACAAGTACTAAGGCAGTGCTAGTTAGTAGAGAAAAAAAAATAATGGCGGGTTTCTACACCCAAACAGCCGGAAATCCTCTCGGAGCTTTACAATGTATATTTAAATCTATTGATGATATTCTTATTAGAAAAAAAATTAATTTAAAAATCCTTGGAGTTGGGACAACCGGTTCAGGCAGAAAATTTATCGGTATCATTATTGGAGCAGATCAAATTATTGATGAGATTACAACTCATGCAAGAGCAGCCTATGAATTAAATCCTAAGGTGGATACAATTATAGAGATAGGCGGGCAGGATTCAAAATTCACAACATTAAAAAATGGAATTGTTTCTTTTTCTATTATGAATAATGTCTGTGCTGCCGGAACAGGCAGCTTTATAGCAGAAATTGCTAAAAAACTTAATTGTCCTCTTGATGAATATGCAAAAAGAACCGATTGTATGAGAGCTCCGATATCCAGTGATCAATGTACTGTCTTTATGGAACGTGATATAAACCATTATTTAAATGAAGGGTATTCTATAAATGAGGTTTTAACTTCTGTTCTTCATTCAATAAGAGATAATTATTTAACCAAAGTAGCGATAGAGAGAAATATTGGTGACATCATTTGTTTTCAAGGAGCAACTGCTAAAAATCATTCTTTAGTGGCTGCTTTTGAACAAAAATTAAAAAAACCTATTTTTATCTCAAAATTTTGTCATTTGACCGGTGCTATAGGATCCGCCCTGCAATTGATTGATGATGATATTAAAAAAAGTAAATTTAAAGGGATTAAGCTTTATAAAAAACAAATTCCTATCACTAATGAGGTTTGTAATCTTTGTACAAATCACTGTAAAATAACATTAGCAGAATTAAATCGGAAAAAGATAGCTTATGGATTCCTGTGCGGCAGGGATTATAACACAAAAAAATTTGTTAATAACAATAAGTCAGGGTTTGATTTGTTAAAAATGAGAAAAAAAATTAATAAGTATCTAAAAAAAACATCAGAGGATTCAGATGAAATAACAATAGGACTTCCGGCAGGGCTTCATATCTCAGAAGACATATCAATGTGGGAAATGTTTTTTGATCAGTTAAAAATTAAAACAGTTATAAGCAGTCAGATCAGCGATGCCGTTGCCGAGGGCAAAAAATTTACAAAAGTTGAATTTTGTGCTCCTATATTGGCTTTTCACGGACATATTTTATTCCTTATGAATAAAGCCGATTTTATATTTGCTCCAATCTATCTGGAAAAAAAAGAAAAACATAAAGAAAGACAGCGTAAATATTGCTATTATACACAATTGTCTGTTTCGTTGATAAAAGGATTGGATGATAACTCCAGGATTATGAGTCCGCTTATACAGTATAAATATAATAAACAGCATGTTAAATATCAGCTTTTCCGGATGTTAAAAAATAAAACAAAAAGGAAGATTCCAATATGGGAAATATCAAAGGTTTTCGAAAAATCCTTAGCTTTTCAAAAAAAATGTCGGGATAAGCTAAAACAGATATACTTGGAAGAAATAAAAAAAGACGGAGATATTAATATAATGTTTTTAGGCAGACCATATATAATTCTTTTCCCGTTTATGAATAAAGGCATTCCTGATATATTCTCCTCACATGGTATAAAGACTTTTTATTATGATATGATTCCTTATTCAGATAATGATATAAAAGAGATTGAGCCTTTATTAAATGAAATACATTGGCACTATGCAGCTGGTATTTTAGAATCAACTGAAGTAATTGCTAAAACCAAAAATATTTATCCTGTCTTAATAACATCTTTTCATTGTTCACCGGATTCTTTTTTGATTGATTACTTTAAACGAATAATGGACAGTCATAAAAAACCTTATCTGATTCTTCAATTAGACGAACATAGTTCAAATGTGGGATATGAAACAAGGATCGAAGCTGCAATCAGGTCTTTCCGTAATCATCGGAGTATCTTAACTCAGGAATACAGAAAAGATATCCTGCCGCAAACACCAAAATTTAATAAAAGTTTAAAATCTAAGATCCTACTCCTGCCGAATTTTGATTATTTAGCCTGTCAGCTTTTAGCAGCTAACCTACAGAACGAAGGAATAGATGCCAGAGTACTGGATGAGACTCAGCATCTTATAAAAAAAAGTCTAAGATATAATACAGGACAATGTATCCCGATAAATATCATTGCAGAAGAATTTATTAATTACATTGAGAAATATAAATTGAAGCCGGAGGATACAATATTATGGATGGCAAATTGTGATTTTGCATGCAATATCAAGCTTTTCCCATACAATATTCGTCAGATTTTGAAGGATTATGGTCATGGGATGGAAAAAACAGAAGTATATACAGGACACATTTCTTTTTTTGAGCTCTCCATAAAAGCTGTTTTTAATACTTATTTTGCTTTTATGTTTGCCGGAATATTAAAAAAATTAAGCTGTAAAATACGTCCTTATGAATTAATAAAAGGTGAAACAGATAAGGCTGTTTATAAAAGTTTAAAAATATTTAAGAAAGCCTTTCTTAGCAAAGTTTCAAAAGAATTAGCTGTTAAAAAAGCTGCTGCATTATTTAAAAAGATTAAAATAAAAGATAATAAATATCCTAAGGTAGCAGTATTCGGTGATTTTTATGCTAGAGATAATGATATACTAAACCAGGATCTGATAAGATTTATTGAAAACAATGGAGGAGAAGTAATTATAACTCCATATAATGAAATTATAAAAATGACTGCAGGAGCTTACTTCCGAAGATGGTTTTTATCTGCAAGATATATGGATATTTTGACTAATTCTACACTGCTTAAAACATTAACAATCATGGAAGAAAAATATCTAAATATATTAGAACCGGTTCTTAAAGGGCCAAAGATGAATTATAATAAATCAGCTGAGCAAATATTAAATGAATTTAATGTTATTATAGAAAATGCAGGGGAAACTCCCGATAATCTGATTATACTTTTTTACCTGAAAGAAAATTATCCCGATATAAAACTATTTGTTCAGGCAACTCCGGCTTTATGCTGCGCTGCTCTTATTACAGAATCTATGAGTCAAAAGATAGAAGCCAAAATCGGCATACCTGTAGTCTCTGTTACTTATGACGGCACCGGCGGTTTAAAAAATGATATTTTAATTCCTTATTTAAAGCATATAGGATTCTCAAATTACAATAAAATTTTTTAAAATAACAATTTTTTTCTTATATATTAACTAATAAAATTGATTAATTATATTTATGGGAATATAATAAAACATGAATAATCTAAACAAGGATTTAAAATGATTTTTAATATTAATAAAATTACAGAAAATGACCTGTACGGATTAATAAATCTTTACAGTCAATTAGTAAACGAAAAATCCGATTTAAATAAAATGAAAAATATTTATAAAAAAATTGCATCCAATGATAATTATTATTTATTGGGAGCAAAAGATGAAACCGATACTTTGGTAGGATCAATCATGGGTGTTGTATGCTATGATCTGTTAAGAGAATGCAGACCCTTTATGGTTATGGAAAATATGATAGTAAATGAAAATTCAAGAGGTAAAGGGATAGGAAAAAAATTAATTGCAAAATTAGAGTCAATAGCAAAGGAACAGGGCTGTATTTTTATAGAGTTTTGTTCTTCCTCGTTTAGGAAAGAAGCTCATAAATTTTATGAATCTGCCGGCTATAACCCTGATGAAGTACAGGGTTATAGAAAATTTTTGTAAAGTATTGTAAAGTAATGGATTTGACTTATTTTAAAAAATCTATTTTTTATATTATCAATCTAAAAATAATAAATATATAAAATTAATCGGCTTTAAATTTATTTTCTATTATTCTATATTCATTTAAAAAAGAATCAATCATATCATTGAGACTTTGTATATCAATAGGTTTTGCTATATAACCATTCATACCTGATTTTATAAATATATCTTTATTACCCTTTATGGCATTTGCCGTTAATGCAATTATCGGGATATTATGATTTTTTACATTTGATTCCTTATCTCTAATAATTTTTGTTGCTTCAATACCGTCCATATCCGGCATCTGTATATCCATCAAAATTAAATCATACTCATCCTTTCCCAATGCTTGTATTAATTCATTCCCATCACTTACAATGTCAACTTTATATCCGATCCGCTTTAATAATTCTCTAATAACATCCTGATTTATAACATTATCTTCTGCAACAATTATTTTTATTTTTTTCTTAATATCCTCCTCAACGGAATACTTTGTTGCTATTATTGCATCATTATTATTAATAGTATTTATACATTCAGCTAATATTTTGTTGTCTACCGGTTTGGTTAAATATGCATTAAAACCAATATTTTTAAATTTATGAGCATCTCCCTTTGTGCCAGGAGTTGTAATTAAAATTAATGAAAGTTTTTTTTGATCATAATCATTTTTAATATTATTACAAAATTTTATAATTTCTTCATCTTTTTTCATATCTATAATTACCACATTATAGGGATTTAAAGATACTGCATAACTTTTTAAAATTTTTATTCCTTCATGAATATCTGATGTATCATGACAATTATATCCAAATGAAATAATAGTATTTTTTAATTTATTTCTATAATCATCATCTTTAGATATAATAAGGATGTTTTTTTCTGACTTTTTTTGTATCTCTATAACTTTTTTTGTTTTTTTTATATCCTGCATTTTTAATGATATTGTAAAACTAAATATTGATCCTTCATTAATCTTACTTTTCACTTCAATTTTTCCATTCATTAACTTAACAAGCTGTTTTGATATAGATAATCCTAATCCGGTACCCCCATATTTTCTTGTGGTAGATGAATCTGCCTGTGTAAAAACTTCAAAGATATTTCTTATTCGTTCCTCCGGTATACCTATACCTGTATCTTCAACACTAAAATTTAAAATTAATTTATTGCTTTTTATATCAATTAATTTTATTTCAATCCTTATATAGCCTTTTTCAGTAAATTTTATTGCATTGCCTATTAAATTAATCAGAATCTGCCTTAATCTACCCGGGTCTCCTTTAAGCATTGACGGTATTTTATGATCAATCTGATATGTTAAATCAAGTCCTTTTTGCTTAGCGCTTACATTAAGCATCTGTATTAATTTTTTCATCAACAGACGAAGATCAAAATCTATTATCTCTAACTCCAATTTTGATGCTTCAATTTTAGAATAATCCAATAAATCATTAATAAGGCTTAATAAGGATTCCGTAGAATGCTTTATTGTATTTATATATTCAATCTGTTCTTCAGTTAACTTTGTACATCTTAAGATATCAAGCATGCCGACGATTGCATTCATTGGAGTACGGATTTCATGGCTGATGTTTGCAAGAAAGATACTTTTAGCCTTGTTTGCTTCATCGGCTTGCTTTTTAGCAATTTTTAATTCTTTTGTCCTTTCATCAACTTTTTTTTCTAATTCCTTATACAGTGTTAATAAATCTTTTTCAGCTGTTTCTAATTTTTTTTCCGTAATTATTTCTTCAATTGTTTTTTCCAGTACAGGTAATAACATATTTAATAAGTTGCTGTCTTTTATCAAATAATCCTTGGCTCCAAGTTTCATCATTTTTACAGCAGTAATTTCATCACCCATACCTGTTATTATAATAAAAGGAATCTTAATATTATCTTTTTTTAATGCTTTGATTAGACTATATGCATTCATATCAGGCAGGCTGTAATCGATTAATAAAAGGCAGTTTCTGTTTTTTTTAGTTAATTTTAAAGCTTCATTTCCTGTATAAATACCTACACTATTAAAACCTAATTGTTCAATTTTTTTCCTAATTAATATATTTAATTCTTCATCATCTTCAACAACAAATATTTTAAATTCTTTTTTTAAGCTTTCATTACTCATCTTATTATCTAATATTATTTATAATAAAATTATAGCTTCATTATATTTAGCTGTCAATACGTTGAAAAGAAATAAATTTATTAATAATTAATGATAAAAAAATATAAACATATTATGATTTTTTATAAAAAAAGATATTAATTATAATTATCTTTTTACTTCAATTTCCAGTCTTGGTATATATTTTATCTTTCCCGTTGCTTTATTATCAATATTAATCCATGAGCCATTATCCAAATAAAAATATTCAGGTATAACTCCATCCCAGTTATACCATTCTGTTGAGGCTATTTCAATTATACCAAAGTCAGAAATTTGGTTGGAGTAATCGGTTGTACAGTATCTTATATCATCCCTCCACATGGGATCTATTAAAAATCCATGATATTTTTCGGGTTCTTTAATCCAAGTCGTAACCATATCAGTAACATCGATAGAAACCGTTCTGTATGAATCCTTAAATGGTATTGCATTTGAATCTGCTTCACTGTTTTTTTTAATATTAAATACTATAATTTTACATTTATTTTCATTTGATTCTACTATAGGCAGGAGCTCGGCATTCATTTGAGTATCTTTATAAATATCGAGATATGTAATCTTTTCATCATCCCATTTTATTTTTACCGGTCTTAATATTATACAAACATTCTTTCTTATATTTGATGAATAATTAATATAAAATTTTAGACTCGCATGCATCACATCCCCGTTTATTTTTGATAAATCAAATCCGCCAATAATAAATGATTCTTTAATATTATAATCATCACTGCTATTAATATACATTGCAGGATAAGTTATATATCCGCCTTCAATTTTTTTTATTGTACCATACCCTATACCTTTAAAAGGTTCATTTTTACCGCTGATATTTATATCCGGATATAAACTTGATAATTGAGCGTCTTTTGTTGCCAAAATAATTATCCTGTTTGCACAACTATTGAAAAGTATAAAAAATAAAATGATTAAAAGAATGAAAAAGAATATTTTTTTCATAATCAATATACTGTAAAATAAGAAACCTGGCCTTTTATCGTATCCCACATCCTATTTTTATTTTCTAAATCTACTTTTTTTTCTCCATCTTCAAAAAAGAAATAATAATAGGTGCCTTGAGTAAATTTCTTTGTTATTATCCAATATCCATATTTATCTTTTACCATTGGATGAGAATATTGCGCCCAATTGTCAATTGAGCATACAAAATTTACTTCATTTGCATAAGGGCTATAATATCTAAATGTAACATTTTTTACTTTAGAGTCTGTTTCTTCTATTGCTGGCATTTCATCATAATATTTAGCTTCTTCCGGTACTTCTAAATAATATAATTTAGTACTGAATGCATCTTCCTGATAATCAGGATTATATGGGTCCTCTATCCAATAACCATTGACATTTATCATATATTTTAATGATTTAGTGTTTTCATTGATTTTTATAAAAACATATAAAACTCCATATAAACTCTCATTGTAATAATAATTTTTTTCCCAATTATCTATATTAGTTCTTATAAATGCGATGCCGCCTTCATTACCTGGAAGAGTAAACAATACACCGTTTTGTACAAATCTAGGCGGTCCCGGTTTTTTAATCAAATCAAAATCTATATATTTTTCATAAGAATTCAATAAGAAAGGCAATAATAGTAAAAATAATATTAAAAATATATTTCTATATGACATTAATTAAGTCCCAAAAATATAATTATGTATTAAAAAAATCGGATTTTTTCCGAAAAACTTAATAAAGTAATTAAATTTATCTAAATAACTATATATTATAGGTATATGATAAAAAAATTTAAAAAAAATGTTAAATTTTTTTTTATTTCTTACAAATTATATGGTACTTTAAGATAAATTCTTAATTAAGAAGGAATTAAATGCCTCTATTTAACGACCTGGATTTAATTAAAAAAAAGATTCAAAAAATCGGTAATGAAAAAGAAATTCTTGAGAATGAAAATCAGCCCTTTAATGATATAGAAATCCCGGATGAAATAAGTAAAGAAGATATAGATAAAGAAATTCCGGAAGAAGATATATTACTGGTAGATGATGATGAAGAAAAAAAAGTATCATTAGATGATATCATTGAAGGTTTTGATCAGGACAAGAAAGAGGAATCAGATGAAATAATAGATTATTTAAGTGAAGAAGAAGGAAGTATAGAGGATTCTATGGACCTTGATTCTGTTATTGATAATATTGATGGTCAAGAAGAAAAAATGGAAACCACTGAATCAGCAGAAGAAAGTGCTGATTTTGATTCAATATTAGACAACCTGCAGGATGAGACAGGAAAAACAGAAATTGATACATCTGATCTTGACAGTATTCTGTCGGGAGGTGAGGGATACGAAGAAAAAGAAGAAATGGATACCTCCGATATAGAGAGTCTTTTATCCGGCGATGAAGAGCTTGCAGAAGAAAAAATAGAGTCCGGCATAGAAGACATGGATAGCCTTTTATCAGAAGAAGAGTATACAGAAGAATCCACAGGTGAACAATTAGAAGGAATGGATGAGTTAGAGTCATTAATGGGTGAATCAGCAGATCAAAAAAAAGCTGATGAATTTATTTCAGACGAGATTGGATTGGAAGGGCTCGAAGATACCGGTTTCGGTACCGAAGAGGAAACGTCTGAAACATCAATGAAAGTAGATGACGCTTTAATGGATCTGGCAGGTGATTTTGGGGAAGAAAAATTTGAAGAAGAAGTCAGCAAAGAAGGTGAAGATGTTAATGCATTTTTAGATCAGATAAGCGCTGGTAGTGAATCTGCTGAAGAAATTAAAGATATAGATTCGTTAATATCGGAAGAAACGCCTTCTGATGAACAAGAAATTGAAAAAGAAAGTGATGAACAAATTTTTGATGTAGAGGAAGAAAAAACACAAGAGCCTTTCGGTGAAGTTGAAGGGGAAGAATACGAAGAAGATGAAGGATTTGACCAATTAGAAGACTTATCATCACTGGGTATGGAAGCTGTTGAAACAGATTTAGATTCTGTTTTAGCTGAAGAAGAAAAGGGTGATGAAGAATTAGAAAGTTTTGACCTTGAAAGTATAGGCTCAATATCGGAAGAAGTTACAACACCTTATGAAGAAAAAATATCTGAGCTGGCGGAAGAAGAGCAGCCTCTTAAAGGCATCGGTGAGATACCGGAAGAATTATCAGAAGAAGATATTAAAAAAGATAATGATATTGAGATAAAATTATCTGATGAAGAAAGAAAACAGATAATAATTACTTTAACTTCATTACCAAAAGAAGCTGAGGTAAAAATTTCAAAATTAATTGCAAGCGGTAAATATTCTAATTTACAACTTAAGCCATTAATTAATGCATTAATCGATAAAGATTCTCCCAGTATAATAATTAAATTATATGAAAAGATAACAGGCGATAAATCATTAGCTCATATATCCAGTGTTAAATATACAGGTGTTAAATTTGAAGAAAGAAGAAAATCTCTTTCTTATTTATTCCAAAAAAATGTAATGCCTATTTTGATGATTTTAACCGGATCTATCATGGTCATGCTTTTAGGTGCTTTATTATTTTTAAGAGTGATTAAACCTACATGGGATGCCGGCAGCCTGTATAAAAAAGGATACAAGTATTTATTAGAAAAATCATATGATGAAGCAAACAGGAATTTTGATCTGGCTTATGAAATACAGCCAAGATTTAAGGAAACTGTCAAGTTTGCAAGAGAATTCAGAAGGCAAAAACAAAGATTAAATGCAGAAAAAAAATATAAACTGGCTGTAGATATGAAATCCGGTAATATTCCTATTATGTTGGAGTTTGCAGATTTTTACAGAGAGATTAAAAATTATGAAAGTGCAGAACTAAAATATAAAGAATTACTAATATCGGATAATAAAAATATTGATGCAATGCTTGGATTAGCAAAAACATACTTTGACTGGTCTGATGATGTACATAATAAGATTAATGATGCAGAGCAGGTATACCTTGATATCCTTGATATTGATCCTAATAATAAAGAAGCAGTATATGGCAAATTAAACATATATCTAAAAGAGCAAAATTATAAAAAAATTATGAGCCATTATAAATATATCGAACAGAAATTTGGTAAAAAAATCGATCCGGTAGTCTATGCAAATTTAGCTAAATATTTAATAGATAAAAAAGAAATTGAAAATGTCAAAGATATTTTAGACAAGGCGTCACGCTCTTTGAAAAAAAATCAAATTTTGCCTGAAATACAATATCAATATGCAAGATACAACAAGGTATTAAATGTATATGATGAAGAAAGAAAATATCTTGAAAGAGCCCTGGATCAAATGGAAGTTTTAAAAAAGAAACAGAATGGATTTGTTGATAATAATTACAGTAAACTGCTCTCACGTATTTATAATGATCTTGGAGAAAGTTATGAAAGAACTGAAAAAAACAGTATAAAAGCAGAAGAATATTATAATTTATCAATACAAATGGATCCGGACTACGGGAAACCTTGTTATAATATAGCAAATTTTGCCTTTAATTATAAAAAACATGATGAAGGCTATTTGTTTGCAAAAAAATATTATGAAGAGGCAGAACGAAGAGGTTTTACAAATGACAGATTAAATTACAACCTGGGTATCTTATATTATAAAGAAAAAAATTATACGGACTCATACAGGAGAATTAATAAGATATTGGATAAATATCCTAATAACGCCAATTTAAAATACTTTGTAGGTACTATTTACTATAAAATGGGTAATTATGATTTATCTGTAAGCAGACTACTGGAAGCTTATATGTATTTTTTTGATATGGAAAAAAAATATGAACCCCTAGAGATAGATATTAAAGAAGATAATCTTATTATGAGAATGATGAAAATTGTATCGAATAACCTTGGCGCTGCATATCAAAAAAAATATGAAACAACTGGTTATCAAAATTTTTTAACTACATCTACTAAATATTACAGTGATTCAATTAACTACTTTGATATGCTTGGTGAAAGACCGGAAGAAAGTGAAACCACCATTGAAATGGAAGAAGAAGATGTTATTAAATTGAGAAAAGATCCTGCTCAGATAAATCTAAGAATGGTGTTATATCTTGATGCACCAAAAACAGATCCTATCATTTATGAAGATTTCCCGCTGGATTATGATATAAATCTGTAAAATATAGATAAATAACAATAACATTGATACTTAAAATGAGTAATTTAGAAGAGAGAATTAAAAAAGCGATTAGTGAACATATTGAAATTGTCCCTTTTAATGATAAATGGATATCTATGTTTAATGAAGAAAAAAAATTCTTGATTAAATATTTACCTTTAGATTTAATAAAAAGAATCGAGCATTTTGGCAGTACAGCAATTCCAAATTTATCAGCTAAACCAATAATTGATATATTGATAGAAGTAGCTTCATTAAAAGAAACAAAAGTTCATATAGTTCCTATTTTAAAAGAAAAGGGATATGAGTATTTCTGGCGTCCATTGTTTGATGAAGATAAACCGCCATATTATGCATGGTTTATTAAACGTAATGATAAAGGAATCAGGACTCATCATTTACACATGGTTGAAAAAACTTCCGAACTCTGGGACAGGCTATTATTTAGGGATTATTTAATTAAATTCCCGGAAATTGCACATGAATATGAAATCTTAAAATTAAAATTGGCTAAAAATTATTCAAATAATAGGATAGTTTATACAAAAGGAAAAACAAAATTCATTGTAAAATATACCAATATAGCAAAGAAATATTTTAAATTATAAATACAAAAAAATAGATAATTATATAAAAGTATAAAATCTGAAAGTCCGGTAATAGTAAGCCATAGTAAAAAATTATTAAAGAAACTCAATAAACAAAAAAATATTGTTAAGGAAAAAAGCAATAAAAATAAAATATCAGTTTTAATTTAGTTAGTGGAGGCTATGAATATTGTGAAAGACAATAAATATAAAAATACATTGATTTTGATCGGTCCCTGCCGTTCAGGAAAGAGTACAATAGCTCAAATAATTGCAAAAAAAATATCTAAACTTAATATTAGTCTAGATATAGCCGGTTATGAATTCATAAAAGAAATATACAATAAAAAAGATGAAGATTTATATAAAGAATATCTGAATACTCAAGAATTCATGAAATGGTTTGATTTAACAAGAAAATATGAAGCATATGTTGTAGAAAGGGCTTTATACGAATATGATAACTGCATCATTGATTTTGGAGCAGGGCACACTGTTTATAATGATAAAAAAAACTCAACAAAAATTACAAAATTATTAAAGCCTTATAAAAATATTTTCTTATTATTTCCTACTGAAAATATCGATAAATCAGTAGAAATTTTAATGAAGCGGTATGAATTTCCTCTTCATATTGCAACCGGTGAATACTTAATTAGACATAAATCATATTTTCAATTATCAAAATATATTATCTATACGGAAGGCAAAACGCCAATTGAAACTGCCGATGAAATAATATCTATATTTATTAAAAATAATCATTAAAATAATAAAATTTAATAAATTTATCTGTAAAAATATTATAATTTTTAAGATAATTATTTTCATCTAATATTTTTTTCTTAATAAATTTAATTAATATATCATTATTAATAGTAGACAGATAAATTAAAATTTAGGGTGTAATTATGATGCATATGAATTTATTAAATGAGTATATAAACGGTTATAATTTAATCAATAACAAAATTAAAAATATTTCCAAAAACTTATTATTATTCAAACCTGATATAAAAAATTCCTGGAGTATTAAAGAACATATAATCCATGTTGTTGACAGTGAAATAAATAATTTTATAAGGTGGAAATCGATCCTGGCTCAACCCTTTTCTACATGTTTTGTAATTGAAGAAGAAACCTGGACAAAAAATTTAAATTATGAAAAAGAAAATTTAAAAAAATATTTATTAATTTTTAAATTACTACGGGAATTAACATTTGAATATTTAAAGGATATAAATGAAAAAGAATGGGGAAAAAATTATTTTATACATAATTTTAAAAATAAAAAAAATAAGATAAATTTAAAATGTACAATTGAAATTTATACAAATCATGTATATGATCATTTAAAATTTATTGATAGAAATATTAATGAATATAATAAATTTATAAAAAACAGCATATAAAAAATAATTATTTTCTATTTATCAATGTTTAAACATATTTTATTGCATTCTACTTCCAAGGGGTAATTACCGTCAAAGCAGGCATAACAAAATTTATCCGGCTCTTTCAGACAATCCATTAGGTCTTCCTTACGTAAAAAAGTTACGGAATCTGCATTTATTACTTTTGCTATTTCCTCAGGGCTAGAATTTGATGATATTAATTCTTCTGTTGTAGGAGTATCAATACCATAAAAACAACTGTGTTTTATTTCAGGGCTTGACAAAAAAAGATGCACTTCTTTTGCGCCTGCATCCCTCAGCATTTTTACTATTTTTGAAGATGTAGTACCCCTGACCAGTGAATCATCTATTACTGCAATTGATTTATTATTAATTATTGATTTAATCGGATTTAATTTTATTCTTACTCCCTCTTCTCTAATATTTTGACCCGGCTTTATAAATGTTCTGCCTGTATAATGATTCCTTATTATTCCAAATTCAAAAGGTACTCCGGATGCTCTTGAAAATCCCAATGCAGCAGAATTACCTGAGTCGGGGACAGGTATTACAATATCAGGATTTACTTTTTTTAAACTTGCCATTTTTTCTCCCATTTTAATCCTGACTTCATGAACAGATTCTTTAAAAACTATTGAGTCGGGACGGGAAAAATATATCAATTCAAAAACACATTGCTTGTAACTTGATGAATAAGAAAATCTTTTTTTTGACAGCTTGCCTTTTTCACAGATTATCATCTCTCCCGGATTTACATCATCAATATATTCTGCACCTACTAAATCAAGAGCATTTGTTTCGGACGCAAAAACATATCCGCTCTTTATTTTACCATAGCATAACGGTCTGAATCCCAAAGGATCCCTGATTGCTATTAATTTATCCTTATGAATCATTAGTATAGAATAAGCCCCATTTAATTGATTTAAAGCGCTAATTAAAGAAGTTTCAAAATCATTTACAGGCATTCTTGCAATTAAATGTATTAAAATTTCCGAGTCTGATGTAGTTTGAAATATTGAGCCTGTTTGTATTAACTCATTACGCCTTAACTCAGCATTTGGGATATTGCCGTTATGAGCAATTGCAATACTGCCCTTATTACAAGTAAAAACAAAGGGTTGTGCATTTACAAGATTACTTGCTCCATGTGTAGAATACCTTACATGTCCTATACCGGTATCTGTTTGTTTATTAACTGGAAGTGATTTAAAAAAATTACCTGATATTAATCCCTGACGAATCAATAATTCTATTGAGTCCTCATTGTTATATGCTATACCGCAGCTTTCCTGTCCTCTATGCTGCAATGCAAATAATCCAAGATATAAATCTTTGATTAAATCTGTTGTGGGTTTTGATAATGAAATACCAAATATACCGCATTCTTCATTAATATCAAATGCCATATAATATCCTAAAATTATAATATATCAAAAAAAAAAAATTATGTCTATAAAGCGTTTAAACTCTTTTTTTTAAATATTTATCAATTTTATTTAAAGTATATATCTTAAAATTACCATTAATAAATCTGCCGTTTTTATAAAGAGATTTGCCTAATCCGCATTCAAAAAAAGTGTTTACTTCCAATTCTATAATCTTATTCATTGTGTTTTCCCAATTTAATACACTAAAAAGATTTTTAAAAATTTCAAGCTTTACTTCATCTCCTGTTTTTATTACAGATTGGTCTATTGTTGAAACATATTCATAAACAGGCTTATTAATCTTTATAGTATCCAGGTATTTTTTAAAATCAGATGATGACTCCTTTATAAAACTAGAATGATATGGAGTATTAATATTTAGAAGTTTTACACTTAGTGCCCCTTCATCCTGAGCAATATTTAATGCCTTTTCGATATCTTCTTTAATTCCTGATAAAGTATAACTGAATTCATTGTTTATATTTACAATTTCAATTTTAAATATATTTTCATTAATTATTTTTTTTACATCATCATGATTCAATCCAATTATTGCCCCCATCCTGTATTGAGAATCATCAAGATGATTTAATGCAAAATAATAAGCATTTTTTATTAACTGTAATCCATCTTCAAATGATATTGATTTAGTAGAATAAAAAGCTGCATATATTCCCATACTGTATCCGGAAACATATTTCGGCGTAATATTTTTGGATTCAAGATAATCGGAGACAGCAGCACTATAAATATAGGTATAATACTGCAGTTCAATTTCATTTAAATGAATTAAATTATCATTATGTTTGATATTGATTATTTTTGAAGCCTTTAAAATATATTCTTTAAACAGCTCAATCAGTGTGTTTAAAGATTCTAAATTTAAATCAGAATAATCAATACCAAAAGCAGGAAAAATAAAACAAATTTTGTCCAAAAATTATTCCCTTTTTAAAAGAGTATTTTTATATAAATTTTTTGATTATTTAAATTTATTTAATTTATTAATCTAACTCTGCAATCTTATTTTCATGTTCAATGATTAATAGAGTCATATCTACAATCTGCCCGATTGTTTCGACCGGGTGTTTTACTACATATTTACCGACAGTTTTAAGTTCTATATCAAGATTAAATTTTTTCTTAAAAATTTCTAATAATTCTAAAAACATTAAAGAGTCGCCTTCCAAATCTCTTAATACATTGGTGCTATCATTTATATCATCCAAGTCAACCTCGCACTCTTCAGAAAAAAAATCATAAACTGTTTTTTTTACTTCTTCTCTTGTTTTATCCGTTATTTTTGCCATTAATAATACTCCTTTTTTACTGATTGTAACTTTTTAGTACTAATGTTGCATTATGTCCGCCAAAAGCAAATGAATTGGATAATGCATAATTTATTTTTTTATTTCTTGCTGTATTAGGCACATAATCAAGATCTAATTCAGGATCCGGATTATCATAATTTATAGTTGGTGTTATTATATCATTATATATACTCATGATTGTTGTTACAGCCTCAATGGCTCCTGATGCTCCAATTGTATGCCCAAGCATTGATTTATTAGATGAAATCATTAAATTATTTGCATGATTTTTAAATAAAGATTTTACTGCCATAGTTTCATATTTATCATTTAATGTTGTTGACGTACCATGTGCATTTATATAGTCTATATCTTTAGTATCAATATTTGCATTTTTAATAGCTTTTTCCATACATTTAGCCATGCCTTCACCATCCTGCATAGGAGCCATAATATTATAGGATTCATTGGTTGTAGCATATCCTGCCAGCTCTGCATATATTTTTGCCCCTCTTCTCCTTGCATGCTCTTCGGACTCCAAAATTAATATACCTGCACCTTCCCCGATAACAAAACCGTCCCGATCCTTTGAGAATGGTCTTGAAGCTTTTTCCGGTTCATCATTTCTTGTTGACAGTGCGTACAATTCATTAAACCCGTTTATCTCTTCCGGGTTTATTGTCGAATCAGCACCGCCCACTATAACATAATCGGCTTTATTATATTTAATTAAATCATATCCAAGTCCGATGGCATATGCGGCAGATGAGCAGGCTGTATTAAGACTTAAACTTGGACCTTCAAATTTATATCTTAATGATATCCATGCAGGCATTGCGTTATTCATTCCCTTAATAATTGTATTCTTTACATCGTCTTCTTCAACACTTTTATTACCTGTATGAACAACTCCAAGGATTACGGCACATCTTTCTTTATCCAATGCTTCAATATCTACACCGCTTTTTTCAACAGCTTCAGCTGCACAGATATAACACATTTGTGTAACCCTTGTCATTTGTTTTCTTATCCTCTTTTTTATTTTTTCATCTGCATAATCATCAAAATTATCCGGCAATTGAGCCGCGATTTTTGTTAAACTGTCAGAAGGGTCAAATAAATTTATTTTTTTAACACCGCTTTTACCTTTGATTAAATTTTCCCAATTAGTCTCTAGTGTTAACCCAAGGGAGGAAATAATATTCATGCCTGTAATTACTATTTTTCTATCCATAATATTTTAAAGCTATATAAATAAATGTTTTTTAATCAAATGTCAAAATAATTTTTTCAATTTTTTAATAAAACACTCGGTTTATAATAGCATATATTGTATTTTTTATAAAATTTTTCCAGTTTTTTTAAAATATTCTCTTTTCCTATTTCATTTGACAGTTTAAACGGACTTTGCTCTAAATCCATATATTCCATTATAGCATATTCTATCTCATTTTTACAATTTGGCAACATTTCTAAAAAAATATAAACCGAATTTATATAAATATACAATAATCTTTCGATTATTTCATCACTATTTATGTTTTCTTCACTTTTATATATTTTTTTTTCATTATAATCATAAAAGCCTATATTTGTTTTTATGCCAAGTTTATTTTCATCAATCATCTTTTTCAATGTAGTCAATAAATCATTAAAATAATAGTTATCTACCATACCGGATACAAATTCTTTTACAGAAGGATATATAACATCAATACCAACATTATCAAATAATTCGAATACACCCATTGGGAAAATATTTTGTTTAATAATATTATCGATTTCTCGATATGATAAACCAAATTCTTTTGCAGTAATAAAAGCTTCATTTTGGAATATTAAAAACAATTTATTTAGATTAAATCTACTGTTTTCATTAATTATAAGATGAAATTTTTTTATCGCTTCTAAAAAATTATCTATTATACGAATTATATCTGATTCATTTAGATCTGTTACAAAAACTTCCGTTACATTTTTAAGTTTTACAGGATAAAAAAAATGAAGACCTATGGCTCGCTTTTTCCTTTTTTGAGAAACTTCTTTAAATATTTTTGAAGGTATAAAAGATGAAGAATTTGTAGCAAAGATACAATCTTCTTTTACTATCCCGTCTATATCAGTAAAAAGCTTTATCTTTTCATTTAATTCCTCAAAGATTGCTTCAATAATTAAATCACTTTCAGCCAATTCATTAAGATCATTAGTTATTATTGTATTATTAAGTTTATTATTAAATAAATTATTATCAATAATTTCCGATTTAAGCATTCTGGATATTCTTTTTTCAAATTTCTTTTTTAAGTCTGGAATCATTTCAGCATATTGACATATCCATATCAGATTATAATTAAAATCATTAAGGTAATAAAAAATATCAGTACCCATTTTACCGCTGCCGATAATACCGATTTTTTTTATTTCATTCATTTTCAGTTTCCTTAACAGCAATATATTTCTTTTTTAAAGACATTATTCTATTGTATGATTCTTCCAGCCTTGATAATGAAATTTTACCCTCATCAAGCAGTTCAATTATTATACTTACCGCCCTGGGTGTAACATCTTCATCATATTCCAGATTATTACCGAATAGAAGTATATCGATCCCGCTATTTATTGCAAGATGTATACTCTGTTTTAAACCAAAGTGATTTGTAATCGCCTTCATCTGTAAATCATCAGATATAACAACACCTTGATATTTCAATTTATTTCTCAATATATTATTTATCATATTTTTTGACAGTGTTGAAGGATAATTCCTGTCGAGTTTCTTATTAAACAGGTGCCCCGTCATAATCATACTGCACTTATCGGCTTTAATAATTTCTCTGTAAGGCATTAATTCAATTTTCTGCCATGTTTTAGTTATATCGGTTATTCCTAAATGGGTATCATCTTCAGCACTGCCGTGTCCCGGGAAATGTTTAAGACAGGTAATGATATTATATTTTTCATGCCCTTCAATAAATGCAAGTGCCTGATTAATAACTATATGGGGATTACCGGAAAAACTTCTCTCCAGCTTGCCTATAGCAGGACTCTTTGGATTTATATTTACATCAACAACAGGTGCAAAATTTAGATTAATCCCTATATCAAAAAGTGTTTTTGCGATATTTTCACCGGCATTTTTTGTAAACTCAATATCATTTTTATCTCCAAGCTGTTTTGCAGAATATGTTTTATCAAATCCGCATTCACATTTTAGTCTATTTACCCTGCCTCCTTCCATATCAACTGCAATAAAAAGAGGTATTCTAGAATACTCTTGAAGTTTTTGGGTTAAATTTAAAACCTGTGAAGGACTTTTTATATTTCTGCTAAATTCTTTCAATATCACATCATAGTCAAAAAGAACAACTCCGCAGAGATTGTATTCCTCAATATCTCTTACAATAAAATGATCATTATTTACATCCATACCTCTAAAACCGACCATAATTAATTGACCGATCATTTTTTTTATATCCGCCCCTATAGGATTGGGGAGTTGTGCTGAGAATGATGTTAATAATGTATATAAAAATAATATGAGTATATAAAACAGGATTGTATATATTTTTTTTATGATTATTTCTCCACCTTTTTTAATTCTTTGCTTTTTTCTTTTTCTAGATCTATCTTGTTAAAATCATCGGACTGCGGGATTATCATATAAAAATCATATGTATAATCAATCTCAATTATGCCATTTTTTAACTGAAAATCCAATACATGCCCTCCCTTTTTTTTATCATCCGTAATAAAGTGAAAATGATATCCGGCAACATTAATATTATTCACATATTTAGGCAGTTTAAACCCGATAATAGTGCCGGTTGTGTTTGATAATTCAAAAACAGGCTGATTTTTTACTATTTCAACCAATTTTTTATATGGTTTTGACTGTTTAGGTACACTTCTAACCTTCATTTTATCAAAAGATCCTTTTACTTTTATTGCATATGGTATATTATCCCCGGGTAATAAAGAGTCAATATAATCTTCCAGTTCTTTAAAATTAAAATTTTTATTAATTTCAACTTTTTTATCAATTTCAAAATTAGTTACTGCAATAAACGGGGTCATGCTGCTTTCATTTATTTCATAAACATTTCCGTCTGATTTTATCTGATAAAATTTATTATCCAGGAATATCATTTCACCGTCAAGATTATTAAAAGTTCCGATACCAAAATCACCATATTTTGAAGCATTCCTTAATGTCAAATCCCCGTCATAATATCCTTCAAGAAGTGCATTAATTGTGGAATACTGGAATATAGTATCTTTATTATTTTTAATATTGCTGCAGGAGAATGCCGACAAAATAATAAAAATAATAAAAATAATAAATATATTTATTTTATAAAATTTATTCATATATTATTCTCCTGTAAATTAACTGTTTATATAATATAAATTTTTCATCGGGTAATTACAATAAATTTTTATGAATTCTGATTGCTTCTCTACACTCACAATTTACATAGATTATATATGTTTCTGCTAGTTTAAAAGCAATGGAGTTTTTAAAATAATATTAAATTATTTATATTCATTTGGATTAGAATAAAACCTCCAGTACCTTACACCATCTATATCTATAATATATTTCCTGATTTCCTCCGGCTCATCTTCATCCATTTTAATATTAGAAATTTTATAAACTAATTTTACCGGTTTTATTTCAACCTCAATAGTATTTCCATTAATTAATTCAAATTCACTTGCCGACGAGCCTTCCGATTCTGTAAACTGTCCATTAAAGATTATTGTAATCTTCTGTATCGTCAATACTAATGTATTATTTGTTATTTCCCATTTGCCGGAGTATTTAACAACTCTTTTTGAAAAATCCATTTGATTGAAATTAAAAATAAAATTTTTATTTGAAAAAAATTGATATGTATCCGACCAGCCGGCAGCAAGTTCCGGGGAATTCTGCCAGACGCCGATCAATTTTTTTTCTAACTCATCGGCATTTATAAAACTTAAAGAAACCAGAATACTTAATATTAAATATATTTTTTTTACTTTATTCATTTATTTCTCCTATTTATTTTTTTATCATAGTAAATCCAGCCTGCATGAATTTACTAACTTCAGTTACAAAGCTGAATATTAAATCATCTTTATTTAATTCTTCTTCCCTTAAAATTTTATCGAGACAGATAAATACCATAGGAGGCCCCGAGTATCCCATCTTGGATATTTTTGTATACAATGTATCCATGTTGATTCCCAATTTACTGCATTCTTCCATAACAAGATCAGAAATATGCTTTGAAGGAAGATTAACCTGAAAATATTTTAAATTTGTAAGATCTATTTTATATTTTTCTATCATCCTTTTTAAACCTTTATAAAACACGGTGCCGTCCTGATCATGAAAGTATTTTCTCAACTGCTCCTGGAATACCTGTGTTATATGATGATATCCATTATTAAATTCATCAACAGGATTCATCCAATATGCAGGTCTTCTGTTAAACATTACAGAGGGCTTTTTACCGCCTATAGACTCCATATAAGCATGTTCTAAAAACACACCGTTTTTATCATCATTTGATGCTTCAAGCACCAATGCACCCGCACCGTCGCATAAAAAATTTCTTAAAAAAAGCTCTTCTTTTTTTACTATCGGCTGATTATAATACTCTGCCCGAAGCTCGCTTGAAGACATGCTTGATGAAAGTACAAGAGCATTTTTATATCTGCCGTTTTTAATTAGATCATTAGCAAGCAGTAAAGCTTTATATGCCGAAGTACAATTGGAATGAATTGATAATTCTGCACATTGCTCTATACCCAATGCTTCCTGTATCCTGACGGTTGCAGTAGGCATCTGATCCATATGAGCACTTCCGTAAGTTATTAACTCAACATCCTCCGGTTTTAACCCTGATTTATCAAGGGCTTTTTTTGCAGCTTTAACAGACATAGTTACATTGTCTTCCGTGAATTCTCTTGTTACAGGATCGATGGCATAATGATAATATTCTACTTCTAAAAGCTCACTCATTACAGCCTTGATCCTTTCAAGCCATTTCTTTATTTTAACAGGAGCATCCTTTAATTCCCCTAAATATTTATCTATTTCATTATACGGTATCGGCTTACCCGGGAGGAATGATCCCGATCCTGTTACCTTTACATAAATATTTTTATTCAATTTATTCTCCCTAAATAATTTTAAATAAGTTAATAAATAACCATTTTTCTTAAATAAAAATTTAACTTTTTTTGGCTATTTTTATTGCAATATCGATTACCTCTTTTTTAGGTACTATTTTATCGACAATCTTCATTTTTAAGGCTTCTTCTGCACAAAAAGTATTTCCTCTAAGCATTATCTCCATTGATTTGGATAAGCTTGTAAATTTTAACAGGTTTTGCGTACCCCCGCAGCCCGGCATAAGGTTAAATGTTGACTCAGGAAAACCAAAAACCGTATTTTCGCCGCATATTCTGATATTACAGTATAATGCCAGTTCTAGTGCTGATCCTATACAGACTCCTCTGATTGCAGCAATTACAGGAATATGAAGATTTTTAAAAAAAGATAATGCTTTGTTGTTTTCTATTAAAAAATCGGGATATTTCTTAATATTCCCTTTTTTGTCTACTTTTGTCTGTGCTTTTATTGTAGTTAATAAATCATTTAAATCCGCTCCATATGAAAAATGCCTGCCGTTGCCGTATATTACTATTGCTTTTATTTCATCCAAATTTATTTCATTATTAATTATATGTTTTAATTTTATAAAAAAAGCATTTGTCATTTCATTAGTCGGGGGATTATTGAGGATAAAATGACCAATATGTTTTTCTACTTTCCATTGTATTATGCCGTTCATATCTTACCTATTTTGCTTCTTTATCATTTATTTTAAGCTTATTTGCTTTTTCCAGCCTGTTTACTTCTTTAATTACCAATTTGCAAAACATCTTCATTTCTTCATCAATAGCATCTTTAAATGTCATTTTTCTTGAGTTGTTAATTGATTGTACTATTGATTTAATAACATCTATGTCTTTATTATCCGTCATCTTTTTTAATAAATCAAAAGAAAAATCATAAACATCCTTGTCCGGTACAACATAATCAATTATTCCGATCTCATGAGCTTTTTCAGAATTAACAATCTCACCTGATAAAATAACTTCTATTGATTTGCCCTCGCCGACCAGTTTAGGAAGTCTTATTGTCCCGTTTAAGCCGGGCATTAAATTCAGCTCGCTTTCAGGCAAAGCAATTAAAGCTTTTTCTCCCGCTACCCTTATATGACAGCTTAATGCGATCTCTAAACCCCCGCCAAAACAAGCGCCTTTTATAGCAGCTATAGTCGGGATTGTAAGGTTTTCTATATAATTTAATAATTTTATACCTTTTTTTATTCTTTCATTTAATGATTTTAATCCGTCTTTTTTTAAAAGCGTATCTTTATTAGCGCCTGCCGAAAAATGCCTGTTTGATCCCTGTATAATCATACCTCTTAAATGATGTGTATTTATCCATTTTTTTAATTCTTCCAGTTTTATAAATTCAGGTTCTTCTAGTAAATTTTGAGGAGGATTTTTTATGGTTAATATACCTATATGATCTATAATCTTTGTTTCCGTTATTTTCTTATGCATATTATCCTCAAATTTATTTTATTTTCAGGAATTCATCGGGGAAATCCATAGGTATTTTTTTATTATTAATCAATATAGTTTTAACTTCCGATTTACATACCAATAAGTCATTTTGTTTATTATAAATCTTGTGATTAAATATTAAATAAGGTGATTTTTTTTTTAATGAAGTTTTTATAATAATCTCATCAAATAATTTTAATTCTCTTGCAAAATGTATCTTTATATCCGTTATTACTAAAAATAATTTATTATTTTTAAAATAGTTAAAAAGATTATGAGCCTTCAGGATTTCCCATCTTGCCTGTTCAGTATAATTTAAATAAACTGCATTATTTACATGATTATATGAATCTAATTCATAACCTCTTACAGATAATTCATATATATAGTCCATTTAACACCTTGTTAATTCAATTTTTGCTATAATATAAAAAAGTTTAAAAAAAAGCAATATAATGAAATAATAAATATTATTTTTATAATTATTTCTTAACATTTTGTATTTTTTATAATATTTTAGATTATTATGAAAATTAATAAAAAGATTTATTTATTTATATTATTATTATTATTAATCACATGTATAACTCCGGAAAAAAAATATTACAGTGCTTTTACCATGATTCCGGGAACAGAAAGAAAAATGAAGACCCCCGGATTCTGGATCAGTCTTCATACTAATCCTGATAAACTAATAATGAACAGGTCTCAAATAAAAAATTTTAATAATACTGTAAATTCCGTTAAAAATGTTGTTTTATATGAGAATATATATGAAGGTGATAAATTAAAAAATCAAATAATAAAAATATATGACTATATAAGCAAACAGAAATTATATTTTTATAACGGTAAAAAGCCTTTTAAAAGTTACTATGATTCTGTTCTATCTAATATCAATGTAGAAAGTATTAATAATGAGATTAATGTAAAATTCGGGATAATAATAAAATATACAAACCAGCGTGCTTTACCTAGTTATGATTTATTAAATGATATACGTGGAGAATATTTTTTTGACAGTTTACAGATGAGTGCACTGGATATCGGTACTCCGTTAGCCGTTTTACATAAAAGCAAAGATAATAACTGGTATTTTGTACATGGCCCTATATCAGACGGATGGGTAGAGGCGGGATCCTTTGCATTCTCAAGTAAAAAAATAATCAGCTATTATATAAACAAAAACCCCTTTACTGTAATAACCGATCCAAAAGCAGATATTTATATGGATAAAGGGTTATTAAAGCATATTGATTATGCCAGAATGGGAGTTAGATTCCCGTTAAACAGGATAATTGACAAAAATACAGCCGAGATCCTTATTCCATATAGAAATGATAAGGGTTATTTAATAATAAAAAAAGGGTATATTTTAAAAAACAGTATAAATATCGGCTATCTTAATTATACTCCCAGGAATATCATAATCCAGGCATTTAAACTTTTAAATACACCTTACGGCTGGGGAGGAATGTTTGGGGAGCAGGATTGTTCAAAATTTTTAAATGAAATCTTTGCAACAGCAGGCATTATACTTCCAAGAAATTCATCAGCACAGGCGCATGCCGGTGAAATTATCGGAGAGTTTAATAAAGATACTGAAAATGAAGAAAAAATTCAAATCATCAAAGAAAAGTGCATTCCCGGGGTTTCTTTATTTAAACTTGACGGTCATATTATGCTCTATCTTGGAGAATATAATAATAATTTTTATGCTGTCCATTCTATATGGGCATATAGAGAAAAAAAAGGCCCGGCAGATACGATTAGATTAATTAATAGGACCGCAGTAACGGATATGTCTCTCGGGGATAAAACAAAAAAAGGCTCATTTTTAGACAGATTAATAATTATCAATAATGTAAATTAAGAAATAATTATCTTCTTTTATTAATTCTTTATTCTTAAAAGAAACAATTCATAAAACATAAAACTTTATTTTTAAATTAATATAAATTTCTTAAAAAAATTTAATGTAAAAAGGTACTAACCAATTGGTACGGTCGATTCCCGTAAAAAATGATTTAAAATCTATAACAAATTTAAAAAAAAGGAATTAAAATGATGAAAAAAAATTTTCATGGATTATATTTATTTTTAATAATAAGTATAATAATTTTATGTGTATCCTCATGTACACAAACTTATGAGATTGAACAGGAAGGTGAAGAACAGCAAGAAGAAAGTAAATCGGATAGTGATGAGAATGCTGTTGCGCCAATTGAAAGGATCGATGTAGGTGACGGTGAAGTTTGCTTTTATACCGATGAAGACGGTTTTTTATTAACAATCAAATCAAAATCGGATGAAACCATCAACTCATTACTTGTTATGTCACCAATAGAGATCTATGAAAAGTATAAAGGAGAAGCTGCTCCTGAAGATTTAGTTAAAATAGTAGAAGAATCCGGCTATGAACCTGTACCAGAAACAGATATTGGGAACAATGAAATTAATTTATCCCAGGAATTAAACAGAAGTACATTTACCGATTTAGTAGAATTTTTTAGGAATTATTATGGTGATCGTGCTACACTTGATCATTCTGTAGCTTATGGCACATCAAGTGATTCCTACAAGAAAAAAGTAGGCGGCAGTTTATACTTAATAGCGGCAGTATATACAGTTTCAGGTAATGTACAGCACAGAATGAGAAGAAGGGTAATCCGTGCATTTAAATCTAATTATTGGACAACAATAGCCTCCCCATTAACGGTATATGCAGGTGAAACGATTGTTGCAAGAGCAACATACTCTAAATCAAGAGAAATTACATCAGATATTATCAATGTTAACGGTACTTACCATCATTGTGCAGGATATAGAAGTTATTATTAATCAATTTATTAAAGAAGAGGGGATTATTCCCCTCTTCTTATTTACTACAGTCATAATTTTTGCATTTTTCCCAAGTTAATCCTATCATATTTTTTTACTTTATTATTTTAAAGATTAAAATTGATCTTTCCCTTTATAAATATGATTGTATTATCATTCTCTCTACTTATTTTTTCTAAAATCCTATAATAAAAACATTATAAAATAAAAAATTCTTAATCAATATTACATTTTTACTTATAAAAGCAAAATATAAAAATGTACTAACCAATTGGTACGGTCGATTATTGTGAAAAATGATTTAAAATCTAAAATAAATATTAATAAGGAGTTAATAATGAAAAAAAATTTTAACGGATTATATTTATTGCTAATAATAAGTATAATAATTTTATGTGTATTTTCATGTACACAAACCTTAGAAAATGAAAATGAAGGAGAAGATCAAAAAGAACAAAGCAACTTGGAAAGTACAGGAGAAGAAACAATAGAAAAAGCCGATACCCCGCTTGCTGTTATTCAATTAGGTGATAATCAATTTGTAGAGATTGTAGAACCGGAAGAAGGAGATCTTTATATATGCGGTGTTTCCAACTCAATAGAAAACATCAGGAATGTAAGAAGTATGTCACTTGTAGAGCTTTATGAAAAATATGTCGGTAAAAAAGCACCGGAAGCATTAGTTAAAGCACAGGAAAGATCTAATTATGTCCCTGAAGATTCTAATTCAATAAAAACATTTAATGAAGATGATTCTGCAACAAGTAGATCAATGAGTTATTCAACAGCACAAAATTACTATTATAGCACATTTCCCGGTACAATAATTACATATTATGTTTGTGCCTGCGGTTCCAGCAGCCATTCTTTTGTACTGGAATCAAAAGATCCATATTATATATCTGCTCTTGCAGCATCAAACTCAGGACATTTTAATTATAAAATGTACAGAAGAGTAATCAGAGCATTCAAATCAAATTACTGGAAAACAGTAGCAGGCCCTTATACAATATATGACGGTCAATATGTATGGTCTAAGTGTTGTACTAGTAATCGAAGAGAAATAAAATCATATGTTTATAATAATACCGGAACTTTTCATCATATAATCGGTGGTAATTAAAATAATCTATTAACAAAAAAAGGGGGATTTATCCCCCTTTTAAATATATTCATAAATCAAATGATTATTTCTGCATGGTTTAAAACCTATCCCCTCATATAATTTTTTAGCTTTATTATTATCAGGTAATACTTCAAGCTGAAAGGCAGCAGCGTTATTAAAATGATTATTAATTAAATATTTAATAAAATTTGAACCGATCCCATTATTTCGATAATCAACCTTTATATATAATTCATCAATATTTATAATATTACCTCCATACTCATTACTCCAATAATTAATCAATATACAATACCCGATGATTTCATTATCATTTTGTATTATTTTTATTTCTCCTTTATCCGGATGATTAAGGAGTTCATTAAATGTTTTTAATATTTTTTTGTCATTTATTTGTTTATACCCGGGATCCTCTGAATATAAGGATTTAATAAGCTCTTTTACTGTATCCAGATCATTTTTTTTAAATTTTCTATATTTAATATTCATAACCGTCGTATTTAATATTAAAATTTAATTGTTTTCTTCCAATACTCTGTTAAGCCAGTCCTTAACCATATCATTAAATAATACATCCTGTTCAATCTGCAAATTATGCCCCGCTTTATCCAGTATCACAAATGTTGCTCTGGGATAATTTTCGATAATAAGCCATATATCCTTATATCCAACGGCAGAATCCTGTCTTCCCATAATCATCAGTGTTGGTTTTATAAAGGGCTTGTCCAGTTTATCTACGTTAAAAGTAAATGGAACATTCTGTCCCAGGTTTCTTTCAAGAAAATCATTATCTGCAATTTTTAATCCGGTTAGTATTTCATCCTTAAATCTATACCAGACTTTCTTATTCTGGATAACATTTATGGATTCAAAATATCTTCTGTCTTCATCCGAAAGGCTGTTTAATAAAGACCTGTCTTGTACAAATATATGCAAATCGGGAGAATTAGCCTTCTGGGTTTCAGGTAAAGCTACAGGACAGATTAAAAGAAGTCCGTTTACATTTGAGGCTCTTTTTTTTATTACACCTCTTGCCAGATAGCCTCCGTATGATTCTCCTACAACTAAAAAATGCTGATCCTGCGGTATTATGCCGTCAATAAAGTCTAAAATCAAATCCAGCATTTGATCGGATCCTTTTATCCATGACTCTCCCCGGGTTTTTCCCATGCCGGGCATATCAAAATAAATTCGTTTAAATTGAGCTTTAATTGATTTAAATACAGGCTCCATACACCCCTTCATAATCCTATGATCAGGCCCCCAGCCGTGAATCATTATAACAGGAATGCCGGAACCATACGTTTCATAATATATATTGATGTCTTTTACTGAATAATGCACAATTTATAATCCTTATACTCTTAGAAATTATATAAAAAGCATATTACTTTAATTTAATTTTAATTGTCAATATATTTAAATATAAAACAATTGACACTTTTATATAATTTTTCTTTAATAAATTAAAATTTTAATTCAACAGGAAAAATACAATGAATGATATTAAATTAATAATAGAAAATTTAAAAAATACCCCTATTGTCCTAAATTCTTTTATCGAGTCTATACCTGTAGATAAATATGATGTAGTAAAAAAAGACGGATTTTGGTCAATTAAAGAACATATTGTTCACCTTTATGAAACTCAGCCTATGCTTTATGAGAGACTAAAATTATTTAAAAATGAAGATAACCCTGTAATAAAACCTTATATCCCAAGTCATAGGATAATTAATGATAAAATTGATATTAATATTTCAGAGTTATTAATTAAATTTTCAGAATTCAGAAAAAAACAATTGGATTTAATACTTACATTTGATGATAAAATCTGGCAAAAAAAAGCAATTCATCCGGAATACGAATCATACGGGGCATACATACTGTTAAGACACATGATGCTTCATGATTACTGGCATATGTACAGGATAGAAGAGTTATGGTTGGTAAAAAATTTATAAATTGTTCAAATCAATATCCCTGACCTTCAATTTTACATCAATATTTGTACCCACATACTCTTTTATATTATTGTTTATAATGTTTTCTCCTGCTATATTTCCCTGATCTATAGATGATTTTACAAATCCCCATGTTTTATTTTTAAACTGTATACAATCACCTGCTGCATAAATATCAGGATCATTTGTTTGTAAAAAATTATTAACAATGATTCCTCTATCAGTATCAAGGCCGGCTTCTCTTGCAATTTCTATCCGGGGTAATGCGCCTGCAGAAACAATAATTATATCGCCATGGATCATTTTATTACTTTTTGTCTTAACTATTAATTTATTGTTATCCTTATATATTTCTTCACATAATTCACAAAGATAAAAAACAAAACCCTTTTCCTCCAGCATATTTTGCAGTTTACATGATTTTTCATTTGCAAGCTGTTTATTTAAAAGACACTCAGCAACTTCTACTATCCTGATAGTCCTGTTTTTTTCTATAAAGCTGTTGGCAAGCTCCAATCCAAGCAGTCCGCCGCCGATTACAATTATTTCATTTTTACCTCTGGCATTATTCTTTATATTGACTGCATCATTTATTGTCCTTAAGGTAAAGATATTTTCATTTTTTATACCCTTAATCGGGGGAATAAATGGATTTGCTCCAGTTGCAATTAAAAGCTTATCATACTGATCCTTATTATTTTTAGTATAAATCTCTTTTTTATTTTTATCTATTTTAATTATTTCCTGATTTAGATTAAGAATAATATTGTTTTTTTCATACCATTCATTTTTGAATACCATTAATTCATTTTCATTAATTTTGCCTTCTATTAACTCATGCAGTCTGGGACGGGCATAATATGGATAATTTTCATAAGAGTATATTTTTATTTCAGCATCTTTATTTAAGCTTCTTATTTTGTTTGCTGCTGTTGTTCCTGCCGGCCCATTGCCTATAATCACTATTTTCATAAAAATCCTTTTGTTTAATTAATAAAAAATGGAGCTATCCAATAAGTATATATTTATTATATAGCCCCATTTATTTATAGCTTAAATAATAAAATTTATTATTCTACCGGTGAAAACTGATCCTTACCTACGCCACATTCCGGGCAAACCCAATCATCCGGTAGGTCATCAAAAGAAACATTATCATTCTCAGCAGGATCATATATATAACCGCAAACATCACATACGTATTTTTTCATTAAGGTACTCCTTTAAATAATCTATTTTATTCATTATATTTAAAAAAAATTATTAATCAAGAGATTTAATAATTTTTTTCTTTTAATTGAAAATAATTTTGAGGATGTTTACAGGCAGGACAGGTTTTTGGAGCCTCTTTCCCTCTATGAATATGACCGCATTTCCTGCATTTCCACTCGACCTCTTCATCTTTTTTAAAGACCTTGCCTTTTTCAATATTTTCTGCAAGCTTTTTATATCTTTCTTCATGCTCAACTTCTACTTTTGCAATCATCTCAAACTGTACGGCAACATCATTAAATCCTTCCTCTTTTGCAATCTCTGCTGCTTCAGGATATAAGATTTCCCATTCTTCATGCTCACCTGCTGCCGCCGCTTTTAAATTTTCAAGTGTTGACCCAATTACACCGGCAGGGTATTTTGCCTGGATTTCTACCATGCCTCCCTTTAAAAATTTGAAAAACTGTTTTGCATGCTGTCTTTCATTATCTGCAGTTTCTAAAAAAATTTCAGCAATGTGTTCATATCCTTCCTTTTGAGCCACTTTGGCAAAAAATGTATACCTGTTTCTTGCCTGGGATTCACCTGCAAATGCAGCCAATAAATTTTTTTCGGTTTTACTGCCTTTTAAATCCATTCTATTATTCTCCTTTATCTTTTTTTTATTTATTAAAAAATATTAGTTTTCAACCTTTATCATATCTTGCCCGCAGCAGACAAGAGTCCCGCCGCCGCTTTCCAATACCTTCACTTTATTACCGCATACTTCACATAAATAAATTTCATTAACTTTTGTACCCATTAAAACCTCCTAAGATATTATTAATAAAATAAAAAATGAAAATTGTATAAATTTCAGTTAAATTTTAATTAAAGGCAATTCTTACAGATACCTTTAAAATATATATAAGTTTCTTCAACTTTATGACCATCAATATTATTTAAATCATAGCAGAAATTTTCATTATTTATATCAAAAATTTTTTTGCATTTTTTACAAAAAAAATGCTGATGATTGCTTAGATCATATTCATAATTAACTCTGTTGTCATCTGCAATTTTAATTTTTTTTACTTTTCCTATTTCTTCCAGCTTATCTAAAGTATTATATATCGTTGCAAGAGATATTGTCGGATATGTTTTTACAATATATTCATAAATATCTTCCGCACTTGGATGTATTTTGTTCTTTTCAAGAAAATCAATAACAGCAATTCTTTGAGGGGTTACTTTAACCCCTTCTTCTTTTAATCTTTTTATTATTATATCTCTCATAAAATTAAAAATACCTCTTGACTTATAATTCGTATTAGTTTATAATAATTATAATCTAATAATTATTATAAGTCAAGAAAATTTTATAATAATTTTAATTTAATGATGTAAAATACTTTTAAAAATTATTTGGAGTTATTATATGTTAAGCAAAAAAATGGCTAAATTATTTAATGAACAAATTAATAAAGAATTATCTTCTGCATATTTATATCAGGCAATGAGTGCTTATTCAGCATCTATAGGATTAAAAGGTTTTGCCAACTGGTTTCAGATACAGGTCCAAGAGGAAGTATTTCATGCTCAAAAAATGTATAATTATATATTAGAGCAAGGAGAAAAGATAATACTGGAAGCAATAGATAAGCCGGAAACAGGATTTAAATCCCCATTAAATCTATTTGAAAGAACACTGGAGCATGAAAAAAAGGTAACTGCATCAATAAATAACCTGATTAAATCGGCACAGGAAGAATCCGATATGGCTTCATTTATTTTTCTGCAATGGTTTGTAACAGAACAGGTTGAAGAAGAGGCGAATGCAAATGAACTAATAGATAAACTTAAGCTGATCGGAGATAACGGCGGAGGTTTATTTATGATAGATAAAGAATTACAGGTAAGGGTGTTTAATCCTCCGGCTGCAGCAGAATAAAAAATAACAAGTAACTACAGGTTTTTTATGATAAAATAAATATATTAGGCTGTTTTTAACATGAGTAAATTATGCAGTTAAATAAAATTCATATTGCTTTTATTTTATTATTTTTATCTTTTATAATATTAAAGACAAATAATGTTAATAGTATTGAAATTAATAATAAAATTAATAAAGAATGGGTTATTGAAGGAGCCAAATTACCTCCAAAGACTTCTGTTTTACCAGCAAAAAAATATCCATTACTAGTTAACTATTTTCATATGAATTTTGAGGAAAGCGGGGTAAACAACAAAGAGGAACGTCTGGCACAATGGGATGTCCTTATACTCAATCCTGATGATGTTGTGTCTGAAGGTATTTCACTATCTAAAATAAGAAAAGTAAATCCTGATATAAAAATATTAGTATGGATACCATTTGGGCAGGAACCTCATAATTCTATGGCGATAAGTAAAAATATACCGCAGGAAAATGATCCGGATAACTGGTTTGGTAAAACAATAAACGGCCAGTATATCAAACCTCACTGGGGCGGACATCTTATGAATCCATATAAAATGGATTTTAGTTATCCGAAATATGTTTTAAAATATATAAAAAAAAATTATCTTGATAATAAATTATATGACGGTGTGATGCTTGATGTGTTATCGGAATATGCCCCTACATTTGCATCTCAGGATTATCCTCAAACATTTGATACTAATGAAGATCATGTTTTTAATGATAAAGATAATATGCTTTACAGGCAGGGTGTAAACTATCTTTTAAAAAATCTCAGGAACGATTTCCCGGATATAATCATAACAGGCAATGGAGGAGTGCCATGGACAGCCGATTGTTTTTATTTTGATTATGCAAACGGTAATATGCATGAGAATGCTCTGGGCAATGAATTTGGCAGCAGTGAATGGCAGGATGACCAATATAGCCTGTGGGAAGGCTTCCAAAACTGCATGAATCCAAATTCTTCCTCAAATTTCAAACGATACCATTGGATCTGTGTCGATATAAGATATAATAGAAGTCAGACAGAAGCTTTAAATTTAAAAAAATTGAGTGATAATGATTTAAGAAGAATGAGGCTTGGGCTCTGCACAGCTTTACTTGATGACGGATATTTCTGTTTTGACAGAGGGGACTGCCTGCACGGGCAATTATGGTGGTTTGATGAATATGATGTCGATATAGGTCTGCCGGTTGATAAATATAAAAGTAATTTATATGCAAAAGGACTATACGGCAGGAATTTTACAAAGGGATTTGTAGTTGTAAATCCTACAAAATTTAACATAAAAATAAAACTAACAGAAACATATGAGGATGTTACATCAAAAAAAACAGGAAAAATATTTATAATACCTGCAAATGACGGAAGGATTTTTTTAAAAAAATATAGATAAATGACTTTTATATTAGTATTATATAACTATGAACAACTCAAATATGATTGATTTTAGAAATAATGATATTAACGATCTTGAAAAAAAATTAATCAATAACGGTTTTAATGAAAATAAAATCAAAAATTTTAAAACGCAGTTTAAATCACAATTAATAAATAAAATTGAAGAATTAAAAAATATTAAAAATTTACCAAAACATTTAAAGTTATTTCCCTTTCAGCCTCTTACGTTATTTAAAAGTATTAAAGATCAATATAAAAATGAAAAATATATTTTTAAAACCCACGACAACTATTTTATAGAATCGGTATTGATGCCCGATAAAAAAAATATTTCTATATGTGTTTCTGTCCAGGTGGGCTGTAAATTTAACTGCCTTTTCTGCAATACAGGTAAAATGGGATTTAAAAGGAATTTAAGCAAGCATGAGATACTTGACCAAATAAGGCAGATATACCAGATCAGGATAATGCCCTATCCTCTGTCATGTATATCATTCATGGGAATGGGTGAACCTCTTGATAATTTGTTAAACTGTATGAATGCCCTTGACTGGATTAATTCTGACTGGGGATGGCAGGTCAGCAGAGAAAAAGTAACCTTTTCTACTTCCGGCATTATTAGCTTAAAAAAACTGTTTAAATATGAAAAATTACCGAATCTGGCCGTATCTATTCATTCTGCATATGAAAAAAAAAGAAAATGGATAATGCCTAGTGCAAAAATTTCTTTAAAAAAACTAAAAAAGCAGATGATAGAATACACTAAAATTACCGGAAACCAGGTTAGTATAGAATACTGTCTACTTTTTGATTATAATGACAGTAAGGATGATATTTATAAGCTAATAGATTATATATACGGGCTGCCATGTAAGGTTAATTTATTAAATTATAATCATGTAAAAGGAGCAGAGTTTTATCCTGTGAGCGATGCTAAAATTGAAGAAGTAAAAAGTATTCTCAAAGAATACGGGATACCCGTGATTTACAGAAAAAGTTTAGGCACAGAAATCGGAGCAGGCTGCGGACAACTCGGCTGTAATCCTCTTGATCTTTAAACTAGAAAATTTATCTAAAAAAAATCATTTAAATTTCTTTAATTAAAATCCTTTCGGAAATATTTTTTTGAAAAATTTATACTCTTTATTTAATCCAAGTTTTTTAATAAGCCATCTTAATAAATCATCCGTTACAATATTTTGCCAGTTATAATCAGCACCCCGGGGTGATATATATAAAATATTGCCGGTTATTGCCCAGTAAAATCCCTCTTTTGTACCAGTAGGATGACTCGATTGAGAATAATCAAACCATCTTGCTCCATTGTTTAAAACTGCAAATCTGCCGTAATTGTCATATTGCGGAGGTATTTTTGATATCTTACTTATATCAGGCAGTCTTTTAGTAAAATCAATTATTAAATGTTTTTTCAATTTTTCTCTTTTAAATAATCTTAAATATATTTCATCTTTATTCATTCTATCAAATCTGTTTGATTAATAAAAATATTTAAATTAAATTATAAAAAATATTTTTTATTTTTATTGTTTTCATGTATAATCTCCCTAACAAATGAGATATGCAATAATTTCCGATATTCATTCCAATCTGGATTCACTGAATAAATTTCTTGGTTATTTACCAAAATTAAAAATCGATAAAATAATCTGTCTCGGGGATATAGTCGGGTATAATGCAGATCCTAATGAAGTCGTTAAAATTATATCTAAAATAAACAATCTTGATATTATTAGAGGCAATCATGACAGAGCTGTTGCTCTTAATGACTATAAAAATTTTTCATATAATGCAGCAGAAGCAATAAGATGGACCATAAAAAAATTAGATTATTCAAACGAATCTTATGTGAAAAAATTAATTAAAGGTCCAAAAATAATAGATGATGCTTTTGCTATTTGTCATGGCTCTGCAATCGATGAAGATGAATATCTTTTTACGGCATCCGATGCCAGAAGAGATTTTAAATGGTTAAAAAAAAACAATTTAAATTTACTGTTTTTTGGACATACACACCAGCAGGTTGTATTCACCATGAATATAAATGGGTATTTAGGCAAAATAAATGAAAAATCATTTAAATTAAGTGAAGATATATTATACATTATTAACCCGGGGTCAATGGGACAACCGAGAGATATGGATCCAAGAGCAGCATTTGCAGTATATAACAGTGAAAATAATTTGATTAATCTTTATAGATATGAGTATCCTATAAAAAAAACACAGCAGAAGATATTAAATAATGGCCTGCCTCAAGTCCTGGCATATAGACTCTCAGTAGGAAGATAAGGAATAATAACAAAATCATAAAATATTAATATTTTCGTATCTTTACAAAACACAAAAACTATGGTATCATTATATTAATGCTTTATTTTTAAAAGTAAATAATTGTGAAACAAAGATTTAACAAAATAAATATTGATTGTTTAAAAGAAATTCACGAATCATCTTTAACACCATTTATTATTTTTAATAATAAAAAATATATTTGCTTTATAAATAAATCATTTTTAGAAAAATTTAACAACGATATTGATGATAAAGAGCAAAATAAAATTGATTTTTTATATCAGAAAAATAACGGGAATTTAAAACCATTTTCTACTATTCCCTTAAAAAGTATATTAAATGATACACATATATTTTCTTATTTTCCAAAAGATAAAGACGAAATATTTTTTTATGTGTCAACATTTCTGGTTGGAGAGTATGAAAAAGAAAAATTCTATTACAGTATATTTAAAGAAATTACAGATTTGGAAGAAAAACTTATGGAAGAAAGTATTAGAGCGCTGGTCATTGCAAGCCAGCTTAAGGATAATGATACAGGTAATCATGTAAAAAGAGTCAATGCATATTCATATTTATTGGCAAAACAATTACTTGATACAAGACATGAAAATTATCCGGAAATTGATATGGATTTTATCAATAAAATATTTAAAGTTTCAAGCATGCATGATGTGGGTAAAATCGGAACCCCTGATTATATTTTGACAAAACCGGGCAAATTGAATATTGAAGAATTCAATATTATGAAAGAGCATACCATTAATGGAGCTTTTATTTTATCAAAAATGGCAGGACAAATGGCAAGGGATATAGCTTTATTTCATCATGAAAAATGGGACGGCTCGGGTTATCCCTACGGATTAAAAGAAGACCAGATACCGCTTTCTGCAAGAATTGTTGCACTAACCGATGTATATGATGCCTTGCGTATGAAAAGGCATTACAAGCCAAGTTTTAGTCATGAGGAAGCAAAAAAAATCATTATTAACAGTAAAGGAACTCATTTTGATCCGGATATTGTCAGCGCATTTACAGAAATAGAAAAAAAATTTAATGATATTTATGAAAAAATGAATGATACGGATATGAATATAATTTTTCATAAAGATACTTTCCTGAAAGATAATTAAATATCTTATATAAAATATCCTTAATATAGCCTATTTAATTCACCATTATAATTATTTATATTTTTTTTTAAAAAAATTATAAATTTTAAAATTATTGCATTTTACACTTGATTTTAATATAATTTTATTAGATTTATCAATCTGGAGAATGATATGTCTGATGAAAGAAGAAAATATAAACGTGTTAAAAACCAATATGAAGTTAAGATCAAAATAAGCAAAGACAATAAGCATGATACAGGTAAATCTGTAAACATGAGTGCCTGTGGAGTTTTAATTAAATCCAATAAGCCCTTTGATGTCGGAGCATTAATCAATGCCCGTTTTATTAATCCTGAATCTAAAGATATCTTTGAAAGCACCGCAAAAGTAATAAGAGTAGAAATGAATGCTGATAATAAAACTTATGATATAGGCATAGAATTCATTGATTTAAATGATGAAGAAGAAAAAAACTTAAATCATTTTTTATTATCAAGTGAGCAGGAAGAAGAGCAAACAGATGAGGATAACTGCTACTATATTGAAATTGAAATTCCTGAGGAATTTAGTGAATAAAAAGGATAATAATTACTCCTCAAGATTAAATTTTACAAGTTTTCCATTATTATAAATAATCACATCAAAAATTTTATCTTTTTTTAAGAAATGATTTTTAATGAAATTACCAACAGCATCATATTTATTTTTTTTATTTAAAATTTCATTAGGATATTTAATTACAATTTTATTAAACATTGCATCAATAACGAATTTCCCTTCAGGGAGTTTAACAAAATCAAGAAATGAATATGTTTTTGAGTTAAATTCAACAAAAATCTTACCTTTTTGCTGCCAAAATTCTATTAAATCCGCCATAATTAAATATTAATTTAAGAATAAAAATGTTTCAAGTGTTTTTTAAAAAATAAAAAAATTTTATTTATATTTTATAAAACAAATTTTATTGAATATTATTAATAATTATTATAAATATATTAAAATATTGGTCTTTACTTTTCTATTTAAAGGATTGATTATGACAGGAGTAATAATTTATTCAACAAAATACGGCTCAACAACAAAAATTGTACAATTACTGGCTTCTAACATTTCTCATAAGACGGATATAATTAAGCTTGATAAAAATGCAGGAATTGATCTATCAAAATATGATTTTGTCATTATCGGCAGTCCTGTATATAAATTCAGGATACTTAAAGATATTGCTAAATTTTGCAAAGATAATAATAATTTATTATTAAGTAAAAAATTATTTCTTTTTACCTGCGGGATTGCGGAAGACACTGAAGCTGAAAAGTATCTATTAAAAGCCTATCCGGAAGAACTATATAAACATGTAATTGCAAAAGAATATTTAGGCGGGGCTTTATGTCTTGATATTATTACACCTACCGAAAGATTTTTAATAAAAAATTTTATAGGTATAAAAGAAGACAGAATAATTGACAAAAAAGATAATATTAATACTTTTGCAGGGAAAATCAATAATTTAAAATAGTCTAGTTATTAAAAACATATTTTCTGTCTAAAATAAATTTTATTGTATAACCTGCTGCAAGCCCTATGCAGGCGCCTAAATATTCTGAGTTTGGGAAGATAATAAAATATTTAAAGAACAGCTGTGTGCCCCAAAATATCAATGTAGTAAAAACAGCAAAAAAACCATAAAATATAATTTGTCTAAACTGTTTTTTAGAAAAATATTCCGTCTTATCTTTAAATATGAGGAGTTTGTCTACTAAATATTTAAAAATAAAAGCTAAAATTGTTGCAGTACCCATTTTTAAAACCTGTCCATATGTAATATTAAATTTTAAAATATTTAATTCATAAAATCCCCATGATATTAAATAAGTAAAAATCAACTCTATAGATTTTTGTATGCCGATATTGAGTAATGTAGATATAACAGCAAAAATAATATAAAACAAATACTGATTTCTTTTATTCATAAAAATCCTTTTTAACATTTAAATAAAATAATTAATATAAAAAATTCATTCATGCTGATTATAAATTACTTCAAATTAAAATCAATATTTAATTAAATATTTTTATATTATTTTCTTCTATCCAATTTAAAAATATGGTATATTTTTCATATTTAAATATAAGAGTAAATGAATGGAAAAAAAATTTTTAGACAGCAATGCAAGTTCAATTGGGATCTGCCTGGGATCTTCAACATTATCATTGGTAGAACTAAAAAAAGAAAATGAAAATATTATAATAAATAATATATTAATTGAAGAACATGATGGTGATCCAAAGAAAGTTTTAGAAAATTTTCTTGATAAATTTGATATTTCAAAAAAATATCTTGCTACAACAGGAAGAAAATTCAGATTATTCACAAACATCCCCTCTATTACAGAGCCGGAAGCAACAGAAATAGCATATAAATTCATTAATAAAGGCGTCAATAAACATGATGCAATAGTATCGGCAGGCGGTGAAACTTTTATTGTATATGAAATTGATAAAAAGGGTAAAATATCAAAAGTCAGTTCCGGAAATAAATGTGCATCTGGTACCGGCGAGTTTTTTTTACAGCAAATAAGAAGAATGAATATAAATATTAGTGAAGCAATTAAACTTTCAAAAACATCCGAAAATCCTCATGAGCTTTCCGGAAGGTGCAGCGTCTTTTGCAAGTCGGACTGTACTCATGCATTAAACAAGGGTGAAAGCATTGCAAATGTTGTAGCCGGTTTAGCTAAAATGATTGCAAAAAAAATTGAAGAGCTCCTTATTAAAATCGGATCAAAAAAGGTAATGATAGTAGGCGGAACAGCAAGAAATGATGTTGTAATAGAGTATGTTAAAAAAGAATTTGAAAAAGTAGATGTCCCGGAAGAAGCTCCCTATTTTGAGGCTTTAGGAGCAGCCCTATGGGCATTGGAAGTAAAACAAAATAAAATTCCGGATAAGGGCAATTATTATAAGACTCAAAAATCATCATTTACATTTTTAAGGCCTTTAAAAGAATTTGAAGATATGGTTGATTTTAAAGATATGCCGTACGGTAATGCACATGAGAATGACAGAAGCATCATAGGTCTTGATGTAGGCTCAACTACTACTAAAGCAGTTATATTTAGAGAAAGTGATGAAAAAATTTTAGGCAGTGTTTATTTAAGAACAAACGGCAATCCAATACAGGCCAGCAGGGAATGTTATGCAGAACTTTTAAATCAATTAAATAACACTAAAATTGATATAATAGGATTGGGAGTAACAGGAAGTGGCAGATATATTTCCGGTCTTCATGCGGATACAGAGGGCATTATTAATGAAATAATTGCTCATGCCAAGGCTGCCATTCATTTTGATAAAGATGTTGATACTATTTTTGAAATAGGCGGACAGGATGCAAAATATACATTTTTAACAAATTCTGTTGCATCGGATTATGCAATGAATGAGGCATGCTCCGCAGGAACAGGGAGTTTTTTAGAAGAATCCGCATTTGAGTCGTTAGGTATAAAAATGGAAGATATAGCTGATATTGCCCTAAGAGCAGAAAATCCGCCGAATTTCAGCGACCAGTGCGCTGCTTTTATTGCATCGGATATTAATACCGCTTTTCAGGAAGGGATAAGCAAGGATGATATTGTTGCAGGTTTAGTATATTCAATCTGTATAAATTATATAAACAGGGTTAAGGGATTCAGACAGACCGGTAAAAAAATATTTATGCAGGGCGGTGTTTGTTTTAATAAAGCAGTTCCTATTGCTATGGCGGCTTTAACCGAAAAAAAAATAATTGTCCCCCCCCACCCCGGCTTAATGGGTGCCTTTGGCGTTGCAAAAGAAATAAAAAATCTTATAAAATTAGGCTTACTTAAAGAAAAAAAATTTGATCTAAAAGAACTTGCATCAAGAGTTGTTGAATATGGAGAACCTTTTATATGCAAAGGGGGGAAAGAAAAATGTGACAGAAAATGCAAGATCAGTATGATTAAAATAAATAATAAAAAAATGCCCTTTGGCGGCGCTTGTAATAAATATTATAATAAAATACATAATCTTGATTATGATGTAAACAGTTTAAATCATGTTATTAGAAGAAGAAGTTTTACATATGATAAATTTACGGAAATTGAGTATAATAAGGACAATATAGAAAAAAAACCTATTGTCGGGATAAGCAAATCATTCCAAACCAATACTTTATATCCGTTGTTTTTCAATTTTTTTAATGAACTGGGATGTACTGTAGTATTACCGGATACGGTTGATGAAGAAGCCGTAAAAAAAGGAATGACCAGTTTTTGTCTTTCAGGGCAAATAGCATTAGGCTGGTTTAAAAATCTTCTAGACAAAAACTGTGATTATATTTTTATGCCTCAGATAATGGAAATGCATGTCTCAAAGCAGAAAGAATACAGGAAAGAATATCAAACCGTTTGTATGTTTATACAGGGAGAACCTTTTTATCAAAAGTCAACATTTTTAAAATATATTTCAAATCCTCCAATAATGATAACCCCTGCACTCAATTTTATGAAAGGTTATGATACACAGGAAGATGAATTTATTAAAATCGCAACCGATATGGGATTTTCCGAAAAAGAGGGTAAAAGCGCATATAAAATTGCCTGTGATAAACAGCAGGACTTTTTTAATGAAATGAAAAATGAAGGTAAAAAAATATTAAAAAGGCTTGAAGAAAATCCTGATAAAATAGCCGTTGTATTATTCGGCAGGCCATATAATGCTTTTACATTAGAAGCTAATAAAGGTGTTCCTTTTAAATTTGCCTCCCGTGGCATTGAAGTAATACCATATGATTTTTTAGAATATGAGCTTGAAGATAATTATAAAGAAACTTACTGGGAAATGGGTCAAAGAATCATAAAAGCTGCAAGAATTGTAAAAAGACATCCACAGCTTTTTGGCTGTTATTTAACAAATTTTCTATGTGCTCTTGATTCTATAATGATACAACATTTCAGGGATCTGATGGGCTCAAAACCTTCATTAACAATTGAAGTTGATGAACATACAGCTGATGCCGGTGTAGATACACGTGTTGAGGCATTCATGGATATTGTTAAAAATTATTTAAAGATCGAAAAAAGCATTGATGATAATGATCCTAATTTTATAAAATCAAAAGTTTACACCGATCAGAGAGGAAAAACATGGTTCATTGACGGGGAAGGAAATAAAATATCTTTTAAAGATAAAAGGGTAAAAGTTTTAATCCCCTCTATGGGTGATCTGTTTAATCTAGGAGTATCAGCATCATTAAGACGAATGGGCTGGAATGCCCATGCCCTGCCCATATGCGATAGGGAAGCCTTAAATCTTGCAAGAGCAATAATGACAAATAAAGAATGCCTTCCTATTATAAATATAGTTGGTGAATTATTAAAATACCTTAAATACCGCAAGGATGCCGATGAAAAACTTGTTATCTTCTGTGTTGCAGCCGGCGGCTGCTGCCGTGTCGGGCAATACAGGATTTTATTAAATACAATAATCGACAAATTAAAATTAAAAAATGTTGCGGTAGTTACTCTTGAGAATGACAGCAGCTATTCCGGCTTTGGTATAAGATTCAGGATTGATACCTTAAAAATTGTAACGGCGGCAGATATACTGGATGATATAAGAAGTGTAATAAAAGCTATGGCTGTTGATAAAACCGAAGGAATGAAAATATTTAATGAAGAAGTAAATAAAATAGTAAGTACAATTGACAGATCTAATAAAATATCTTTTTATAAACAATTAAAAAAGAGTGTAATTAATCTAAGTAAAATTAAATTAATCCGCCCGGTTAGTGAAGCAAAATATATAGGATTAATTGGTGAAATATTTGTAAGAAGAGACCATTTTTCATTAATGGGTATTCCGGAAAAACTGGCAGAAAACGGCTTTGTTATGCTTGATGCTCCTGTTATAGAATGGTTAAAATATACCGACTTTTTACGTAAAATAAAGATGTTTGAAGTCAAAACAAATTTAATAGGTAAATTTGAACACTTTGCATCAGATTTAATTTCAAATAAAATAGAAAAGAAAATAAAAAAAATATTTGCAAAATCAAATTTATATGAATATGAATTACTGGACATCCCAAAATATATGAATCATTCCAAACATATTTTTCCATGGACATTAACAGGAGAGCCTGGATTATCATCAGGATCTGCTCTTTACCATTTAATAAATAAATACTGCGGTGTAATAAATGTAGGCCCTTTCGGTTGCATGAACTCAAGAATGACTGAAGCCGTATTAACACCGGAAATGAATGTCTCAGGCAAACAAAGGGCCTCTATGGAAGCAAATTTAGAAATTAATATCGATAAGCTTAAAGACAAGATAGATGTTCTTCCCTTTTTAAGTATTGAATGTGACGGAAATCCCTTTTCACAAATACTGGAAGCAAGACTGGAAACCTTTATGCTTCAAGCAGAAAGATTATACAATGAGATGAAAGAAATAAAAAAAGCTAAATAGTGTGAAATTGATTTAAAAATAATTAATATAAAATTTATTAAAAATTAAACCGCAGATTAACACAGATAAACACAGTAAAAATATATTATATTTATCGGAAGGGTTATTAATAATATATTTTTTAATTGTAAATATGAGAATAATATGAAAAAAAAAATTAATTTTTTATATATTCTTATTATCATTTTAATAAATAGCAAAAATACAGATAAAAATCAAATTAGTGGTGTAGATATACCATATCAATTATTTGAAGTAACATGTTTATCTGAATATCCATTTTTAAATGGACCTGTAAAGGAAGTATATAATACATTATATATGAAAAGTCCTCTTTTTAAATATGATAAAAAAGGAAAATTATTATTAAAAACAAATCTTGGAACAGAAGATGAATCTATTTTTATAAATTATTATATATATGATAAAGATGGTGATTTAATAAGAATAGAACAATCTTATGAAAATGAAGATGAGCGTTATATTATTAAAGAATATACATATGATGATAATAAAAATTTAGTTAAAATAAAATCTAGTTTAAAATTGGTTCAATATATTTATGATGATAATAAAAATCTAATTAAAGTTATATCTGAACATAATGATGATAAGACTATAAGCGAATTTAATTATGATAATAATTATCTTCTAGGAAAAATTGAAAGTAATTATTATAACAATAAATTAAAATATAAAAAAAATTATAAATATAATTATAATAATAAAATTATTGAAGAAAAATATTTTAATGATGTAAAAAGCAAATTAGTTTTAGCCGAATTATTGAAATATACATATAATGCAGGCAATATATTAATAAAAAAAAAAGAGTATAATTTTGATATTTATAAGAATGAATTAAAAGATTATAAAATTTATGATTATAATGGTAATGAAATAATTCAAAAAACAAGTTGTTTTAAGCCTAATGATGAATTAGAATATTATATTAATTATGTCTATGATAAATATGGGAATTTGACTGCTGAAAAAACTTATAATAATAAAAATAAACTAACCTATGAATCAATTTGGATAAATAAATATAAAAATAATCAATTAATTGAGACGTCTAATTATATTGATAATATAATGTATTATAAAAAAACTTATAAAAATAATAAGCTTATTTATAAGATTATAGCAGATCCTGATGGTATTCTTTATGAATGTAGTTATAAATATGATAAATATGGTAATATGATTGAAAAAAATTATATATATGAGAATTTCGGTTGGGATTTAACTCCATATGAAAAATCATACAATAATGATAATAAAGAAACAATTAAATACATAATTACATATTGGGAATAAAAAAACACTAAAATGTTTCTTTTAAATAATTTCATGCTCTTCATATTAAAACTTAATTAAGATTCATTCATTTAATTTTTCCCATATTGCTTTTGCCAGTGTTTTAATTGTATAAGGCTTTCTGACAAATGTAGCGGCTCCAAGTTTTTTTGCTTCTTCAATGGCATTAATTTCTGCAAATCCGCTTACAATAATTACTTTTTGATTAGGATTAATTTCCAGTATTTTTTTATATATTTCAAGCCCATCCATCCCGTCTTCCAGTATCATATCCAATAAAATTAAATCTGTTTTTTTAGTATACAAATAATTAATTGCATCCCTACCGTTAGAAAAAGATTTAGATTTATAATTTAATTTTTTTAATATTTTTTTTGCTAATTCTCTTTGAATATCCACATCATCAATAACAATAATATTTTCTCCATTTCCTATATATTGCAATGGTTCATCTTTATTTATAACTTCTATTGCTTTTTTGTTTTCTACCGGTAAAGTAATCTTAAATGTTGTACCTTTATTTTTCTTGCTTATTACACTGATGGTTCCGCCATGATCTTTTATTGTTGCCCAAACTATTGCAAGCCCCAATCCTGTACCGCTTCTGCCAAGAACTTTTTTTGAATAAAACGGCTCAAATATTTTATTGCAATCTTCATTAGATATGCCCATACCATTATCCTTAATTGTTAAAATAACATCATCTATATATTTATCTTCTTTCTCATCAAAATACAAATAGTTTTCTGTTTGTATCATTATTTCACCGCCCAAAGGCATTGCTTCCATTGAATTTATAATAAGATTCATGATTGCATTTTCTAAATAAATTGCAGAACCGCTGATATTGAATAAATTTTGATCAGGAATAAAATTAATACTTATTTTAGAATGCTCCTTATGCAAACTTTTATAAGTATGAGAATTAAGAATATCATTTATTAAGCTATTGATGTTTATTACTTCTTTCTTAAAAACCTGTCTTCTCGAAAGTGTTAATAAATCATTTACTATAGCTCCCGCTTTTTCTCCCGATTTTTTAATTATTTCTAATGAAGATTTTATTTCATTATCTTCTTTAATATCCTGAAGCAGCAAATCAGGTATTGATACAAGACCGGAAAGTATATTGTTTAAATCGTGGGCTACTCCTCCTGCAAGCCTGCCTATTGACTCCATTTTTTCCGATCTGACCAATCTGTCCTGCAACTGCATAATCTCTGTCATATCAAAAAATATAATTATACACCCCAGATATTTATTATTAATATCTACTATAGGATTTGGAGTCACCAGGCATGTTCTTCTATTATTTTTTTTATCTATCCATTCCCATTGATATTTTTTTTTATAATTTTCACCTATCTGCCCAAATTGAGATAATAGTTCTACATTATCATTTTGATTAAAAATCGAATCTATTTTAACACCTATGATTTCATCTATATCCTTTTCCAGCATATCGCAAAATGAATTATTTACATAAGTTATTATTGATCTTTCATCAATTATGAGTAATCCTTCTTTCATTGCCTCCACAAGCAGCCTATATCTTTTTTCATTCTCTCTTAATGCCTTTTCAGCTAATTTCCTGACAGTAACATCAGTAACAAATATTAAAGAAACCGGATGCTTATCCCAGATAATCCTGACACCGCTTAAAAACAGCCATTTAAGTTCATTATTTTTTGTAATAATTCTTAACTCATAAGATCGTTGATATTCTTCACCATTAATTTTTCTTAAAAAATTATTTTTTATCCTATCCCTGTCATTTTCATGTACAATACTATAAATATCAGAATTAATAAATTCCTCTTTATTATAACCGGTTATATCCAATATTTTTTGATTAAAAAAAATCGGTTTTAAATTCTCAGATAATACAGCTATACCTTCATTTGTATTATCAAAAAGAAGTTTGTATTTCTTTTCAGACTGTATTCTATTTTCATTTATAATTAACAATAAAGAAGCAATTAATGAAAATATAAATACAGAAATTATAATGATAATAAAAAAAGATTTTTGTATAGGTGATAGAGGATAATTATAATTTATTGTTGTAAAAGATATAAGCTGCCAGCCTGAAAATTTAAACTCAAGCTTTGTAACATAATATTTTTCATTATCAAAGCTTGTGATCACCTTGTCATAATTTATATCCAAATATTTAAAAGTTATATCTGCAAATTGTCTGTCCGCTTTAATTTTTTTTATAACTCTATCTGATAATTTCTTTAAAGATTTTAAACGCCAATCAGGTCTATTTGTAGAAAAAATTATACCTTCAGGAGAAATTAATACAACAGGATTATCATGCGTTTTGAGTATTTTATCAATCGTATCAAGGCCATGCTTTATAACAATAACACCCTTTATCTTTTTTCCATCATAAACCGGTGAGCTAAAATACAATCCTCTTTCTCCTGTTGTTACTCCAATTGCCGGATATACAACATTTTTGCCATTTATTGCTTTTTCAAAATAGGGCCTAAATAAATAATTATTTCCCGTAAGATCATAATTATCACTTCTTGTAGATACAATTACTTCACCTTTTGTATCCATTAAATATACTATTAATGATGATGTCGTTTTTTTTATTAATTCAAAATATGATACCAGTTTTTCTTTATCTTGATTTTTTCTTCTTATTAAATAATTATTTATTTCCTGTATTTTAGACAGTGACTGGCTTACTCCATGCATTTTTTCGAAAGTTTTATACTGTATTTCATCCTGGATTGATCTTAAAACTTCCAGGTCATGCATTCTCTGATTTTCTCTTTTTAATGTCTGCATTCCAAAAGAAATAATTACAAATACTATTAAATTTATTACTGCAACAATAATAATAGATATAATAAGCAGTCTAAATTTTAATAAATATTTTTTTAGAATATCAATGTTTATCATAATATATAATTAAAATAATACATATTAAAAATACATCTGTCAAATTTATATAAATTTCTCTATTTTTTAATACCATGAATCAAGATTTTTAATTATTTTATAACAATCAAGACCTGTTATAAAGTTTTCAGGGAAAAAATTATTCCCATCAGGTAAATCCATTATTTCTCTTTCCAATAGCATAATTACCGCATTATAATAATAGTCATTTCTGCTTATATCATTTATAAAGCTATCCTGATTATTTTTGATCAATATATCTTCCAATTGATTTTCCTTATCTATCATTATTTTTATAATAAAAAAAGCTAAATCTTTTCGTTTTATCTTATAATTTAAATCAATATCCTTATAATAAAAATATCCATCCATAATTAATTTTCCTATGATATTATCTATACTTACTATTTTTTCTTTATATTCATCAAGAAGATTATTGGATTCATATATTACAATATATACTAAATCATACGTTGTGATTTCATTTTTTAAAAAAATCGTTGCAGAATAATTATTTTTCGGCGGATCATTAATTAATGCGAATGCAAGATTTCTTTTTTTAGCATAAATATCATTATAACGATTAGAAAGTATAAACAATGTTTCATCATATAAATCAACTGCCTTTTTGTATTCACCATTGTCAAAATGATAATCAGCAGTATATAATTTAATCCTGTAATTTGGGTTAGCCTTTTTTATACCTTTATAAAGTATTTTTTCTTTCTTAAATATATCATTTTCTAATTCTGCATTTAATATATACAAAAACTCTTCTTTTTTATTTAATGCTTCAATATCTTTTATATATTTCTTTACAAGCAATATATTATTTTTTTTTGCTTTTAAAAAACCTGTTAACCCTAAAAATTTAGATTTTATCTGTATATCATAGCCTGACAATTCATTTAATTTTATTAGTTTTTCATTGATTGTTTTATCAAGGCTGCTATTGTAATTAATAAGCATTATATCAATTTCGGTAATTAGATTGGCTACTTCTTCCTGTTGTTTAATATCTGCAAACAAAGAAAAATTAAATAAAAGTATAATTATGACAACATATATTAATCTATTAATCTTCATATTTTACCTTTAAAAAATCATTATCCGTTATAACTATTTTATAAAATTACAATATTATAACATATTTATTTTAATATTAATCTCCTTTAATTAAACCAACAGGTTATATAAATATATAAAAAGCATCCTAAATATATATATAATAAATTATATAAAAATATTAAAAATATGATGGTTTTAAATTAAGAATACCTTTTCAAATAGAATAATAAGTAAACTGGTTTTACCTTGCTGATGCTCTCTTTATTATAATAAATTATTTCAGTAATACTGTTTCTTTATGGTTTCAAAAAAATATAAAAGTATTAATTATTATTAATAGTATATAATTCTATTTCATTTATTTTTCCTCTCAATTTAATTTTCCCTATATAATCATATATAACTGTTGTATCAGTATTAATATTTAAAACAAGATCTTTTGAAAGCAAAACTTCTTTTCCAAGATTCCTGCATTCAGACTGTATTCTGGAAGTGGTATTAACCGTATCTCCAAGATATGTTATCTCTTTTTTTGTATCTCCCATTTCTCCTGAGATAACATTACCGCAATGAAATCCTGCTCGAAATTTTGGCACAAATCCATATTTATTTTTATAGATATTTTCCTTATTATTAATTATCTCTTTTATTTTCAAATAACAATTAATACATTTAATATTTTTTTCAATCTTTTTATTAAATTTCCATACTACAATAACCTCATCCCCAACATACTTATATATTTCACCTCCATTATCTATTATTGAATCATTAATATCAAAAAAGAAATCATTTAAGAATTTATGAAACTCAATATGTCCAATTCTTTCTGCAATAGATGTTGAATCAGCAATATCAAGAAACATGAATATTTTTTTTTCTATAATCGGATTATGATATCTCCCGGACATCATACTTAATAAAATCCTCGCCCCCAGGAGTCTATGTATAGATAATAAATATATAAAAACAGATAAAGCAATCAGTGATATTAAAGTACTGTAAAATGTAAAATTAAGCTGTAGTCTTAACGATATATATTTTATAAAAAGAAAAGATACTGATATAAATATCAATATTGATAAAAATATATAAGAAAATAATTTTATTAAAATCACAAGCATAAATCTTATTCTTCTTAAAATTACCGGGTATATTATAAACTCTAACATAAAAATCACAAGACTAATTAATCCGCTTGTTAATGTCCCCTTTATTAAAGAATAAGATAAAGGAACATAATCCGGATTATTTTTATGTCTATAAATCCCGACAATAATCCCTAAAATACTGCTTATTAATACTACAAGAAGAACAGACAATATTTTTTTAATATTTTTTTTAGTTTTTCTCATATCATTTTATTATGGTATATTATTATTCTCCACAATTAAATATAAATAAAATTATTTCTTTATATTTTATAATAAAATATATTAAACCTTATCTAGGTATAGTATAAACATAAAGAAAATTATCTATGCCTCCTGTTACCATTTCCAGCTGCCCGTCGCTGTCAAAATCGCTAAATCCCGGTTTTGTATAACCTTTCACGGGAAAACCAGGTAAAAAATTTAATTTTTTATCAAGGGCTAATATATTATTTTTACCATTATAGATTATTATTTCTTTTTTATTATCAAGATTTACATCATATAAAAAAAACTTCCTGTCTTTTTGATCTGCATCTTTAATTTTCTTTTGTATTATGGTTTCTCCTTTAAAATTAATTATTGATACAGTCCCGTCTTTATCCAAAACAGCAATTTCATTATCTGCATCCCCTGTAATATCGCCAACAACAGGCTGATTGAAAAATGTCCCGTTTATATTAACCGGAAAATTATTCTCTTGAATGCCGTTCATTTTAAAAACATTCAACTTGCCTGATTGTGTTAAAAATAATATTTTTCCATTATTTAAAACAGGAGAGCCGTATCCGATACCGTCCGCATAAACAGGCCAACCGTTTTCTTCTTTTCCATTAACATTGATATTAAAAATTGCACCTTCAACATTTTTAGGATAAAAAATTATGTTGTCTTTATTAATTACAGGTTGTGAAAGAAGCGGTTTGTCGAATCCAAAATCAATCACTTCGGTTGATTCATTCTTCATTAAATAAAACTTCCTATCTTTTTTATTATAAAAAATGAATTTATCTTTATAAATAACCGGATAAAATGAACCTTTAAACTGTGTTTCAATAGGAAAAGGATGACTTTCTAAAAGTTTATTATTAAATTTATGAAGTATACCGGATTGTGTAAATACATAAATTTCCGGTTGACCATCTTTATCAATATCATTTATTATTGGAGCATCATAGCATTCTCCCGCAATCCTGCATTTACTCAATATATTATTATTAATGTCAGAAATATAAATATAATTATCATCCATGATATATAAGATTTCATTAACTTTAGAGCCCTGCAAATCAAAGCATACAATCGGGGAAATTATCCTGCCTGTCAGCTGTTTGGGATAACCCGGGTAAATTTTTGTCTTTTTAATATTCTCCCCATTTGCAGCAAGATTTATTTTAAATTGATCCTTGTCAATTTTAATGGCTAATATGCTTTTTTCATAAAGCCTTAATATTTCATAAATCATACTTCCTTCTTTAATAAAATCAGGAGTGCTTTGAGCTATATTAGAATAAATATATAACCTTGCATCCTTATCAACTTGAGATGTCATTTTTTTAAAATTTTCATCAGAATTCAGAGTTAACTTATATTGATATTTTTTAGCCAGATTGGATATGCCGGCAGGATCCATTGAAAAAAACACAAAATCATCAATTATTTTATAATATGGAGCATCTATATATTGATTAATAAAATTAGCTAATATTGATTGAACAAAATCAGGGAATTTTAACTTATTGATATTAATACCGTCAACAATAATATTTTTATCTTCATCCACCAATAATGAATCAACTATTTTTGAGATAACCAGCTCTAATTGCTTCTTGTCTTTTATTTTAATAAACACAATAGGGTACAAAGAAGCACTTGAGGTAAAAACTCCAATCTCAGAACCTATCCAGCTGAATAATAACTGCTCAATTGATAATTGAAATAATAATTTACTTGCTGTATTTATTTTTTTTATTTTATTATCATACTGCCCTTCCTGTAGATATAAAAAGAGCTTATAAAATTCTTCAAAAGACCCTATTGACAATCCTGTAAATAAACTGGTATCCAGAGGCAGATAATTAATAATCTCCAGCTGTTTTGTATTCTCCTGAAAAAAATTTTTAATTTTTTCATCTCTACTGTTATAATATGTAAAAATATTTAATAATATTTCTTCATTGGATATATTTAATGAAACCGTACTGTTTTTATCAAAATCAAGTTTATTAATTATTTTACCCGATTTATCTATTTTAACAAGGATTGGATCCAATATTTGAACTGTATTAAAATATGCATTTGCCATACTTTTTTTTCTTATATTGTTTTTTATCCTGTTAAAATCCTGACTGTTTTTAATATTATTGCCTGTTTCTTTTGCTGTATATAACTTTTTAATATCTTGCATTGAGAATGCAAAAAATAATAAATTTTTATTAATACTGAAATACAGATTAATATTTTTATCTTTTATTTGCAGTTTATGTATTAAATGACTATTCTCTTTTATTATATCCAATGAAATATTATTTTTAGAATTAATAAATTTTTTTATAAAACCGGAACCTGATTGAACCGGTCTTAAAAGCATGGATTTTATTCCCATATCCATTATTATTATTGGAGAATAATCCTCAATAAGAATAACATTTGCCTTCATGTTTAAAATTGAAGTAATCATTTTATTTTTTGCTAACTTTGATTTACGGAGATCAAGAAGGTATTTATATGCGGCTTGCAGTTTTGGATGGGATAATATAACATCTGCTGATTTTAAATCAATGAGATTGTTATATGCATAAGCCAATGAGTCTATTTTAATATAACCGAGAAAATCATCAGGAATATATAATGATTCATCTTCACGTGTAATTTTGTAATAAATAAAAATTGAGATTGCTGTTAAAAAAATTATTGATACTATTATTAAGATAAATTTAATCAAAAAGCCCGATTTTTTTTTATTCATAATAAACTAAAAAATTTAATTATTATATTTCAATTTAATAATCGTATAATCGGATAAAATTATATCATAAATTTATGTTTATCAAATTATATTTTACATATTATTAAAAATAGAGGCTATCCAAAAAGATAAACTTACCGCTGAGAAAATTCACCCCTAACTACTCATATAATTATATATTTTTTGATAAATAATAAAATTATATATAACAAGAGTAGCAAAGGGCAGGGAGTATACTAAGAAATTAATATATATAGCTTCATTTTTGGTATATACAGTTTTATTTATTAAAATATTCACCGTATGTTAAAAAATTAATTTTTTTTTATTTTCCTTAATTCTTCTCTCAGAGGCTGTATGACCTCTGCGGTATATAAAATACTTATTAGACATTCCCCAGAGTGTAATTTATTAAATTGATCTCAATATTACAATAAACTGAACCATATTATTAATGGTAAAAACAATAATGAACCGACGCCAATCAATGATCCTCCACTTATAAATAATGCTCTAAAAGCTATTTCATTATTAGGAATGTTTAGAGAATATGGCTGAAAATAATTAGCTAAACCTACTGCAAGTATTGGAATACCTGCAAGTATCGATAATCCTCCTATAAAAGCTAAAGGTATGGCAAATACTAAGAAGAACATATCAATGACTCCATTTGTTTTTAATTCTGTATTATAGATAGTATATGAAACTCTTTTAAAAAAGCCGGTACCTTTTAAAGACTTTCCCAGCTTTAAATTTAATGAAAACAAATCTGTATCTGTACTTTTTAAGTTTTTAAATAATGTGGAATTATAATTATTTATTGATTTAAACATCTGTTCATTTGAGTATAAGCATACTGCAAAAATAAATATTAAAAAAATTATAAGCATTTTTTTTATCATTTTATGCTCCTATTAATTAAATAAAGTAATAATAATTACCTTTAATATAATAATAGAACTTATTATTAAAAAAAATGATATTTTAACTCAACTATTATGCAATAAAAACAACTCATCATATCATTCAATATAAATAATAATAATCTATAAAATATCCGCTTGAAAATATTGAAAAAGATATAAAAAAATGTTAAAAAGACAATTTATTGTATTTTAAATTTTATATAAAAATAAGGAGAATTACGGTGGACCAAATTATTTTAATCGGCTGGTCTATATTTGGAGTATCAATCATTGCATTGATATTTGCATTTATATTAACCAGATTAATTAATAAGAAGAGCCCTGGTACCGACAGGATGAAGGAAATTTCTCAATACATCCAGGAAGGTGCAATGGCTTATTTAAAACAACAATATAAGGTTGTTGGCATTTTCTTTGTGCTTCTTTTTATAATCTTGTTTTGTATTGCGTATATCCCGAAATTTATGACCGGAAAGGCTACATTACTTTCTATTTATGTACCTTATGCATTCTTAATCGGCGGTATATTATCCGGATTATCCGGCTTTTTTGGAATGAGAATTGCAACAAAATCAAATGCAAGAACAGCTTATGCTGCAAGTGAAAGTTTAAACAAAGGCTTAAGAGTTGCTTTTAACTCCGGTACTGTAATGGCTATGAGTGTTGTTGGCTTGGGTTTATTATATGTATCAGGAGCATATTTAATGTTTAAATATATCGGTGCAGATCCAAAAGAAATTGCTCAGAGTATTATATCTTTTGGAATGGGGGCATCATTTGTTGCTCTTTTTGCCAGATTAGGCGGCGGTATTTTTACAAAAGCAGCTGATGTTGGAGCAGATCTTGTCGGTAAAGTTGAAGCAGGTATTCCTGAAGATGATCCTAGAAATCCGGCAACTATTGCCGATAATGTAGGTGACAATGTCGGTGATGTTGCAGGAATGGGAGCAGACCTTTTTGAAAGTTATGTAGGATCAATAATTGCTGCCGTATCACTCGGCTATTTTGCGGTAGTCGGTATGGTGCAGGATATCACGATGATATTTAAATTCATGATCTTACCGTTGGCAATAGCCGGTATTGGTATTGTTTGTTCTATACTTGGATCATTCCTTGTAAGAACTAAGGAAAATGCTACTCAAAAAAGTTTACTGGCTGCTTTAAGAATTGGTGTTTATTCCAGTACCATTATAACAATGATAGGTTCCGGTTTAGCTGTTTATTTTCTGTTAGGCAAAGAATACTGGGGATTAATCATTTCTATTGTTATCGGGCTTATAGCCGGTAATGTTATTGGATATTTCACAGAATATTATACATCGGATCATTATAAACCGACAAAAAATTTATCGGATAAAGCCAACTCGGGTGCAGGTCCTATTATTATCGGCGGTTTAGCAATTGGTATGGAATCAACAATGATTCCTGTAATTACTATAATACTTGGTATTATGGGAGCTTATTTTCTGCCAGGCGGCGGATCAATGGGATTATTTGGTGTAGGTCTTGCAGCTGTGGGAATGCTTTCAACATTAGGTATTACTTTGGCTACCGATGCTTATGGCCCGGTTGCAGATAATGCCGGCGGTATTGCAGAGATGGCTGGTATGGATCCGAAAGTAAGGGAAAGAACAGATGCCCTTGATTCTCTTGGTAATACTACTGCTGCAACAGGTAAAGGGTTTGCAATAGGAAGTGCTGCATTAACAACATTAGCCCTTCTTGTTGGTTTTAATAATCAGGCAACTGAGATTCTTGGTAAAGATCTATTAGCATCTATAACAAATCCTTTTGTACTTGTAGGCTTATTTATCGGAGCTATGCTTCCTTTCTTATTTTCCGCTATGTCAATGGGTGCAGTAGGTAGAGCAGCACAGGCTATGGTTGAAGAAGTTAGAAGACAATTTAAAGAAAAGAAAGGTATTTTGGAAGGTAAAGAAAAGCCAGATTATCAAAATTGTGTAAAGATAAGTACATTAGGTGCTCAAAAAGAGATGATTTTACCTTCTTTATTAGCTATTATCTCTCCGCTTTTGGTTGGTATCATTTTCGGCCCCAGTGCAGTATTAGCTCTATTAGCAGGATCACTGGTAAGCGGATTTGCCCTGGCTATTATGATGGCTAACTCAGGCGGATCATGGGATAATGCAAAAAAATATATTGAGTCAGGACATCATGGAGGCAAAGGCAGTAATGCTCATAAAGCTGCTGTTGTAGGGGATACTGTTGGCGATCCTTTTAAAGATACATCCGGACCAAGTCTCAATATATTACTTAAACTTATGAGTATGGTAAGTATTGTATTTGTAGGAACATCTATTGCTCTTAATAATTATATTGTTGAATTTATTACTTCACTTTTAAAATAAAAATACTTTACAAATATAGATATAAAGGAGTATGATTATTCATACTCCTTTTTTTTTAATATAGAGTAATGGTTATTAAAAAATAAAAAATCTTTTGCTAATAACAAAAAAATAATTAATATATAGTTAAATTTATTATTATAGATATTTTATTATGGCAAAAATAGATTTAAAAAAATATTCATTATTATTTAATAAGATCCCAAAGATAAAAGATAAAATAAAAAAAGAAAATTTAACTCATGAAGAAATAAAATGCCTTGATGAAATATATAATTATTATAATAATGATAATGAAAATAATAAAAAAAAGAATCTTAGAAAAGCCTTAAAATATCAAAGATCGCAGATTCCTATACAGGAAATAAAAAAAAGATCATTATCATTAAACAAAACAATTTTACAGGCAAATGAATTTATGGGTGCAGATGTTATCTTTTGTTATATATCATTTGATAATGAAATAAATACATATGATATCTTAAATTACTGCCTAAATAAAAAAAGATTATGTGTGCCTGTAATTGAAGATAGAGTTATGAAATTGAGTTTAATCTATAACCTTAATGATCTTGTGAAAAATAAATATGGTATTTATGAACCGAGAAAAATTATTGAAAAAAAAGCCTATGATATTGATCTTGCAATTGTCCCTGGACTTGCTTTTAATCCTTTTGGTTACAGGATTGGTTACGGCGGGGGATATTATGATAAATTTCTTTCAAAATTTGAAGGATTAAGCATTGCCATGGTTTTAAAAGAATTTTTAATTACAAGCATTATTCCGGAAAAACATGATTATCCGGTTAATAAATTATTTATAGGATAGATTAAATTGATTATTTATATGGGCACTGATAATCATAGTTTAGCTGACTATGGGATTAATATACCTTCTTTAAAAAGCAAATCGGAGTCGACATTCTTAAAATTAAAAAATCATCCGCTTTTAAAAAAACATATAAATGACTGGTTTATTAAACTGAATAATAAACTAATAAATAAAGATGATTTACTACGTGTTCATTCTAAAGAATATATCGACAGGCTTTATTCCGATAAATTAACAGAAGAAATAATTAAAACATATGAACTTGATTATCAAAATAATGACTATACAAGATATGATCCATCTAAATCAAAACATTCATTGGTGCATATTTTAAAAAGAACACTCAACAATGTAAATGGAACATATCAATGCTGCCTTACAGCATTAGATAAGGATTTTTGTTTTTTTCTCGGCGGAGGACTTCATCATGCACAAAAAGACTACGGTAACGGATTTTGTCTGTTAAATGATATTATTATTGCCATAAAAAAACTCCAGTTTGAAAAAAAAGTAAAAAATATCTGGATAATTGATGTTGATGCCCATAAAGGTGATGGTACGGCAGCATTAACAAAAGATGATGATACAATTATTACACTAAGCATACACATGAGTAAAGGATGGCCCTTAAATGAAAAAAAATATTATGAAAACGGCATGTTAAATCCTTCATTTATTCCAAGTAATATTGATATCCCGATTAAAAAAGGAAAAGAAAAAAATTATAATAATAAACTATTTAAAGGATTAAAATCATTATCAAAATATAAAATACCGGATTTAGCCGTTGTTGTTTCAGGGGCTGACCCTTATGAAAATGATGAGCTGGAATCAGCAAATGATATTAAGCTGACAAAAGAACAATTAAAAGAAAGAGATTTAATGATTTATGATTTTTTAAAAGATAAAAAAATTCCATCCGCTTATCTTATGGCAGGGGGGTATGGTAAAGAAGCATGGCAAATATATTATCAATTTTTAGAGGTTGTTTTAACAAAAATATATTTAAAATAAAATAATTTTATATTTTATTTTAAATATATTTGACTTACTTGTAAAAGTGTTATAATAATTAAATAGGGTTAAATATTAACTGGGAGAAAATATATGTACTTAATTACTACAAAAGACAATACAAGATATACCGTTGATTCTATAAAACATAAAGAAAACGGTATTATTTTTGAATATAAAGGTGAACAGGTATTGCTTACACATGATCAGATTAAATCAATTGATGCAAATTTTAAAAAATCTAATGCAAAAGCATATATGAAAAGAATTGATTAATTTTACATTGCTTTTATTTAATTTATCTATATATCTATCAAATAAGTAAAAAAAATTAAAATATTTTTTTTTATCATATAAATATGGTATTATGGTATTACATTACCATATTTATATGATAAAATACTTTTAAAACATTTAATTAATTTGTTATAAACAAAATGTTATTATAATTCTTTATAAAAGGGGGTTTATAATGATGCCTGTTAAAATTACTGATAATATATATTGGGTTGGAGGTATTGATTGGGCTTTAAGAAATTTTCATGGTTACCTGACTCAAAAAGGTTCAACATATAATGCATATCTTATAATAGATGACAAAATCACATTAATAGATACTGTAAAATATTATTTATATGAAGAAATGATAGAACGGATATCTAAAATAATTGATCCTTCAAAGATAGATAATATTATTTGTAATCATGTTGAGATGGATCATTCCGGGAGTATACCATTAATTATCAAAGATTATTGTCCTAATGCCGCTGTTTACTGCTCACCTAAGGGAGAAGAAGGCTTAAAATATCATTTTGGAGACTTAAATTATAAAGCGGTTAAAACAGGAGATGCCTTAAATATAGGTAAAAAAACATTTAATTTTGTTACTACGCCAATGGTGCACTGGCCGGATAATATGGTAGCATATTGTCCTCAAGATAAAATATTATTCTCCAATGACGGTTTTGGACAGCATCTTGCATCATATGAAAGATTTGATGATGAATATCCGCTGGATATTATCCTTGATGAAGCTAAAAAATATTATGCAAATATTGTTTTACCTTACGGTGCAATGGTGCAAAAAGAACTTCAAGAAGCATCCGGATTGGAAATAAAGGTCATTGCCCCAAGTCATGGATTAATCTGGCGTAAAAATATCAGGATAATTGTTGATGAATATAAAAAATGGAGCAGTAATGATGTGCTTGACAAAGCTGTTGTTATTTATGACACAATGTGGCATTCTACAGAAAAAATTGCGTATGCTGTTTACAAGGGATTTGAAGAAAAAGGAATACCGGTAGAGATTTATAATCTGCAAAATATGCACATCTCGGATATTATGACAAGACTGATAGATGCAAAATATATTTGTATAGGCTCACCCACACTAAATAATAATATGCTTCCTACCGTATCCGCATTCTTAACATACTTAAAAGGATTAGCCCCAAAAAACAGAAAAGGACTGGCTTTCGGGTCATACGGATGGGGAGGACAGTCTGTCGGTATTGTTGAGAATGAATTAAAAGATTGCGGTTTTGATTTATTGAAATCCGTTAAAATAAAATATATTCCGGATAATAATATTCTCAATGATATTACCGGTAAAATTAAATCTATTTTATAGTATCATAATAATAAAAATTTTAAATTTAAAAAATATCACCCAAATTAAATATGTTTTAAATTTATAAAAAAATTTCTTTCATAGGGGTAACAAAAAAGGACATTTTTGACACAAAGACCCCCTTATATTTTTTTCTCTAAATATATAATACTTCTTAATAAGAATTTATAGGAGGAGAAAAGTAATGAAATTAAAGTTTTTTACATTAATACTAATAATTATCATAATTATTGGTATTACATTTATGATGGGCTGTTTGATGCCTCAGCAGGAAGAGCAGGAACAGCAGGAAGACAATCAATATGAATTAAGCCAGGCATCCATAGACAGCCTGCAACGCGCTCTCGGGAGTATAAAAATTAAAAAAATCGCCTGTGGGGCTGGTGGGGCTCATAGTCTTGCTTTAGATGTTAACGGTAATGTCTGGGCTACAGGCTGGAACCATTATGGTCAGCTAGGTCTTGGCGATAATGATAGTCGCAATGAATGGATAAAGACAGATTTTTCCGGTATTGTTGACATTGCCTGTGGGGACAATCACAGTCTTGCTTTAGGTTCTAACGGCAAAGTATATGTAACAGGTTTTAACAATAATGGTCAACTAGGTCTTGGAGATAATAAAAATCGCAATAAATGGACATATTCAACTTCCGACGCTGTTAAAATAGCCTGTGGATTTTATCATAGTCTACTCATATCAAATCAAGGCAAAGTCTATGGAACAGGCCATAACTATTTTGGTGAGCTGGGGCTTGGAGATAATGATAAGCGCAATAAATGGACATATTCAACTTCAGGTGTTACTAAAATATCCTGCGGAACAAACCATAGTCTGCTCTTAGCAAAGACAGGCAAAGTCTGGGGTACAGGCAATAATTATTCTGGTCAGCTGGGTCTTGGCGATAATAATCATCGTAATAAATGGACAAAAACGGATCTTTCCGGTATTGTTGACATTGCCTGTGGGGGCTATCACAGTTTTACTTTAGATTCAGATGGTAAAGTTTATGTAACAGGAGAAAATGATTATGGTCAGCTAGGTCTTGGTGATAATGATATTCGTTATGAATGGACAAAAACGGATCGTTCTGGTGTTATTGCTATTTCCTGTGGGTACGATCACAGTCTTGTTTTAAGAACTGGTGGTTATGTCGATGTAACAGGTAAGAATGATTATGGTCAGCTAGGTCTTGGTAATAACAATAATCGCAATACATGGAAATTATCAGTCAATAAAGTTTATAATATTGCAGGTGGAGGAAATTATAGTCTTGTTAGATCAACGAAAAGCGAAGTTAAGGCAACGGGCAGGAACGATTATGGTCAGCTAGGTCTTGGTAATAATAATAATTGTAATAAATGGACAAAATGTCCATAAATTGATATGATTTTCATATCAATTTAGTTAGAGATTTTACTTCAAGTACAAATGGATCGATTTGCAGATCTATTTGTACTCTAAATTAGGGCTGTGGCATTACTAAATGTTACAGCTTTTTGTTTTAACACACATAATATGGTTAATTGTAAAATCCGGTTATGGGATAATGATAAGAAATGATGATGTATTTGATTATATTAAATTTGATCAAAAAGGGCATGATCTGGCAGCAGCATTATTAAAAAACTCAAAAAAAGAAAAAGGATTTAAAATAAAAGTTACAGGAATATTGAAAGATGACATATTATCTGTGAAAACAATTAACGAAGAATAAAATTACAGTTATATATGTAAAAATGCTTTTATAGTAAAATAATTAAATATAAATAATCACATCAAGGATACAATCTCTTCAAATGTTTTAAGAAAATATTTTACATCCTTATCTTCAATAGTCAGTGCCGGGTCTATCCTGAAAACTTCAAATCCGGGCCTTTTAACAAGTATAATATTCCGTTTGTATAATTCATCCCTGATTATTTCTGCATATGAAATCTTGTCATTCTTTATAAATTCAACAGCAATCATCATTCCCCTGCCCCTAACTTCTTTTATGATCCCGTATTTATCTTTTATTTCATTCAGCCCTGTTTTTAAAATATTGCCTATACGTTTCCCTCTTTCAATTAAATTATCATTCTCAATTGTATTTAAAACTTCATATGCAACAGCAGCACCAAGAGGATCATTCTGATGTGACTGATGATGAAATTTAGTCATGTCCATCTTTTTAATAACTCTATCAGATAAAATTGTACAGCTTACAGGATACCCGTTTCCTACTCCTTTACCTACTGCGACAATATCAGGAATAATATTATAATGGTTGTAGCCAAACCATTCCCCTGTACGTCCTATTCCTGTTGTAATTTCATTTGCAATTATTGTACCGTTATTTTTTTTAATATTTTCAACAAATTTTTGTATTAATTCTTTCGGCGGGAAACGTACAAGCCCTGATGAAGAGCCCGGCTCAAACATAAATGCCGTGATTTTATTAAAGGGTATATTTTTTATATTATCGGTCTGCCAGTCAAATAAAAACCAATTGTCCTTTTCTTTGCTGAATACCGAGCCGTAAGCTCCATGGTAGCTGTCTTTCATAGTGAGAATATAAGGAGGCTCTTTAAAACTCATAACCGCTTTTACTGCAAACTCACAGGCTTCACTGCCCGAGCAGGCAAAAATACACTTGCCTTTATTTATGCCTGTTATTTTTAAAAGTTTTTCAGCGGCTTTACTTGTAACAGGATTAAGATAACAGTAGCCTGAGTGAATAATACTGTCTGCCTGCTTTTTAATAATTTTAGTAATCTTTGGATTACAGTGCCCGACTGATGTGCACCAGACTCCTGATTCTAAATCAAGATATTTATTTCCTTCAGCATCATATAGAGTGCAGTTTTCTGCCCTAACGATATTATTAAATTTTAATTCATGCCCTGTATATAATATTAGGTTTTTCATTGTTTATTCTCCATGATAAATTTATAAAAAGAATTATTATAATATATAAAGATTTATTAAATTTGAAATTTAACCTCTTAAGTTTGACCCTATTTTATATGGAATGCCTAGATTTTTTTCTGTTTTTTTATAACATTTTCTTAAATATACAAATGTATCAATATTTTCATATTGTATTTCATTTGACTCATAAAGCTGCCTGTCTATATGGACTTCAATTATTTCCGCTATAAAAAAATCATGTGACGGCAATTTTACAATCTGTTTTACCATGCATTCCATATTTAAAGGGCATTCTTTAATTAAAGGAGCATATTCAAGATCCCCGTAAAAAATATTAAACTTGCACTCATTTATTTTATCAGCTTCTCTTCCCGATACGATCCCGCAATAATCGGTCTCTTTTACAATTTTTGATGATGGTATATTTACAGAAAAAACATTTGTTTCCATAATAATTTCATGAGTCAGTCTTGATTTTCTTACGGCAACTCCTATCATCGGAGGTTCGGAATTAATTATGCTTGTCCATGCAAAAGCTGCGGCATTAATTTTACCCTCCAATGACTTTGTTCCTATTAAGGTAACAGGTGAGGGAAATAATGTATTTTTACCGATTTTAATCTTATCCATAAGCACTATATAGCAAAAATGAAATCTTAATGCAATATAATTATTTTTTAGTTAGATGTTTTGGGAGTTGCCCATAAAGTAATATTTTACCGCAGATAAACGCAGATGAACACAGTAAAATGTAAGATAATTAATAATAGCGTTAATAAGCGTTCATCCGTGGTTTCATTTTTTAATCCCGCTTAATAAATACTTTTTATAAACATAACCACTAAGGCATCAAGATACAAAAAACATATCTAATAAATTTTTTTAAATTTAAAAAATTAATATATATGCATTTTATTTTAAAAAATTTATAAATTAGCTAATTTTATAAAATTTAAAAAAATCATCTTTAAATTTGTCTAAATATGGATCATTGCATTTATTTTTATAATATGAAATATGCAAATCCCAAAATTCTTTTGGCTTATATAAATTATACTTACCGATTAAAAAATGAGGATAATTATGAAGGGCGCTTGAGAATAAGCTTAATTTTTTATATTCTCCGCTATTATACAAATCCAGTACTTTATCAAATATCTCTATGAAAAATATAAAATTTTTTTTAATCCATTCTATGTTAATTTTTATATTATTTGATTTAAATTGTTTTAGTTCTTTTATAATATAATCCTTCATAAAAAAATTACCTGCTTTTTTTAATTCATAGATTAATATATTGATAGTAATTTTTTTATTATTTATTATACCCGTAATATGATTTTTAAAAACAGTCAAAATTTCTTTTATTGATTCCTGGTTTGGGACTGCTCTGATGGATACAAACAAATTATACAGAGAATTAATAATACATACAAAATCTCTTTCTTGATTCATTTATAATAATCCTAGTTAAAATCTTATTTTTATTGTTGGGAATATTTATAATTTGCCATTAAAGAAAATAAGTCAATGCTGGAAGGTTTTTTCTTTTTAGTTAATTTACAATAAATTACAGCAATATTGGCTGCCGTACGCTCTGATTCCGTCCAGTTTTGATATTTACTTGTATCAATTTCCTGGATTATTTTATCTAATGCATATCCTTTTTTATAAAATGTTTCTGTTTCCTTTAAAAGATGCTCAAAATAAGAACGTATTTTTTTTATTTCTTCAATTTTATTAATTATTGCACCGTGCCCTGGTATATAATATTCTGCTTTGAGATTAATTAAATAATCACATGCATTAATCCAGTTTTCAACAGGGCCTTCCCACATTATAGGTGTAGAATCATTAAAGAGTATATCGCTTGTGAATACAACTTTTTTTTCAGGAATCCAGACAATTAAATCACTTTTAGTGTGTGCCGGGCCTAAATCAATTAATTCTATAACAAGGTTGTCCAGATGCAGTGTTTTTTTATTATTGATGATTTGTGTGGGATATAACGGCTTTATCTTTTGAAAATCAAAGGCATCAAAACATTCTTTAAAATATCTATCAAGGGGGCAATTTTTTTTATTTTTTAACCAGTAAAGAAGTTTAAATTTAAGGCTTGGTTTTAAAGCATCAGCCATAAGTGAGGGTGAAACAGATTTCATATCCTTTATTGTTTCTTTTGTAGCAATTATTTCATCTGCATGCACAACATTATTCCCAAACCAGTGATCACCGTTTGCATGTGTGTTTATCAAATAATTAAAATGATTATTGATACCGGTCTTGTTTTTTATTTCTTCAAGCATCTTCAATGTGCTTTTTTCATCATATAGAGTGTCTATGAGTAAAGACTGATCTTTTTCAATAATAAGCCCTGCATTGTTAAAGCCCCATGTGTTTATTGGCTGTAAATATGCATAAATACCGTTTTTTATTTTTTTTAGCATTTTAAATCCTTTTTAATTAACTTTATATATTTGATTATTATTTAAAAATCATTTTTTATTCAATAAGCAATATTGCAATCCTGTTCATTTCCGCCGGATTTTCAGAAACAACATTTATGTCCATCCCTGCATTCCTGACAGTCTGATAAACATCAACGGCAAAGCTTTCCGGGCCGGGTCTTGCATTTTGTTTATCCTTGCAGTCCATTCTATTGCCCGGGCAATCATTGCATATTGAACAGCATGTCTGATTAAGTAAGAATACTTTTTGATGTCCGGCAAGAAAAATAAAGCGTTCGATTTCCAGTAATTTACCGGTCATTTCTCTTGACCAGTCAGCCGGGTATGAGTTTTTATCGGCATATTTGTTTAATCTTATTATCAATCCGGATTTGTATTCATTAAAAAATTTTTCACAATCATTTACAGGGGGGGTATTGGGAGGGTATGTCCCCAATCCGTAATCCTTACACCCAAAAATACATTTTATTCTCACCCAGTGCGCAACAACTATATCTTTTGGATTTATCCACTTATAATCAGAAAATTCACGCTTTATTAATTCGGACTCAACTTTTTGCTTGTTTATCATTTTAATAAATACCTTTTATTTTATGTTTTCTAAAAAATCCAGATAATATTCAGCTGTTTCCTGCGGTTTTTCAACCATTGGTGCATGTCCGCATTTTTTTATAATAACCGTCTTATGATTTTTTAATCCTGACTCAAATACTTTTGCTGCACTTACATGAATTATTCTGTCATCTTCTCCCCACAAAATTAAAACAGGTATATTAATCTTATAAAGATGAGGTTCCAGTAAATATGGGTTTTTACTTATTTGTCCGGATATATATTGATTAAAATCATTGTATTTCTTTGATTCTTTAAAAAAATAAGCCTTTATAAATTTGGGCACTTTTGGTTTAGTAGTAAAAACATAATCCATAAATATATCATAATCCCCGACGGACTTTATATTAAAAGGATTATTACCTTTTTCCAATGCTTTTAGATAATCACTTTTTTCAGGAGAAATAACACCGCCTGAATCTATTAATCCCAATGATAATACTTTTTCCGGATAAGTAATGGCATATATAGCAGAAATATGACCGCCCATCGAATTGCCTGCCATATGAAATTTTTCAATTTTTAATGCATTGAAAAAATCATTAAGACGTTTAACCTGTGAGTCATAGCCGTAATCTTCATCTGCTATCCTGCTGCTGTTGCCAAAGCCGGGTAAATCAGGGATAATCAGGTGATATTTATCTGTCAGATATCTTGCCATCCAGATCCAGTTGTTTTTATTTGCGCTGAATCCATGTATTAAAACAAGGTTTTCACCCTCACCGCCTTCATAATAGTATATTTTATGATTATCAATCCGGATATTTTTTGCACTTAATCCCGCTTTTTTTTGTAAATCCAGCATTGATAGATTTACAAGAAGACCGGGTAAAAATAATTTAGTTAAAACCAGTAAAATTACTAAACCTAAAACAACGGGAATAATAATTAAAAATATTTTTTTCTTTTTCATATTCTGTTCCTTTTAAGGCAAATTGAATATTTAAAATACTCTAAAATGATAATATTATCAATATAAAACAATAAATTTTCTTTTTTAGAATTAGAGAGAGCATATAATTATAATAATATTATTGTTATTATTATATGTTATATATAAATTCCATCTACCTACTGCCTATAAAAAACAGCCTTTTAAAAGGTAAAATAACTTTTCCGTTATTTTGTAAAGGATAATCCTCTTCTATCTTTTTAAAGATTTCATTTTCATATTCTTTTTTTACTGAACTGTTATTTAATCTTTCAAGATAAGGTTTTAGTCCGGTACTTCTGATCATTTCTAAAATAGACAGATGATTATCCATTATATGCATATAATCAGTCTCCCATATTTCTATTGATTTAAACAAATTTGATAGAACATTGTAATAAAATGAATAGTTATTAATAGTAAAAAGTTTATTAACACCTTTTACTGCCTTACACCATCGTTGATCATTAGAAATTTTATCAATTGCTTTACCTAACGGCATATCCCAAAATAACGGGATCTGCACTGCTAGTATGCCTTGGCAGGAAAGCATATTATAAAATTTATTTAGCAGTTTTTCATGATCAGGTATCCACTGAATTACAGCATTAGAAAAAAGAATGTCATATTTAATCTTTGATTCATATAATGCTGCATCTGCAATTATCCATTCCATACCAGGGTAATCATTTTTTGCTTTTTCAATCATTGATTTAGAATTATCTATGCCCGTGATATGACTATTCGGCCAGTGTTTAGATAAGATCTGAGTGCTGTTGCCCGGGCCGCATCCGATATCAAGTATTGCTTTTGGATTATCAATATTAATCCTTGATATTAAATCAATCGAAGGCTGCAGCCTTTCATTATTAAATTTTAAATAAATTTCTGGATTCCAGTCATTCATTATTAATTCCTTATATTAGAATATTAAATATTTTAATCATATAATTAAATTATAATTTATAAAATTATATGCATGCTTATTTTAAATCATTAATACTTTCTATAAATCTATAAACCTTAAAATTTTTAAATTCTTTTTTTGCTGTAACTCCGGTTAAAGATGCTATAAAATTGATTTCAGCATTCTTAGATGTTTGCGCATCAATAATAGAATCCCCTATATAATATGTATTATTTTTTTTAATATTTAATTTATCTATTGCCTTTAATAATCCTTCGGGATCCGGTTTTGTATTTATTACATCTTCCCCTCCGATTATTATATCAACATAATCAGTTAGATTTTTTTTATTAAGAATATTTTCAATCCTGTATCTGAATTTCGTTGAGACTATTCCGATTTTTATATCTTTTAATTTAAACTCTTTAAGTTTTTCAGGAACATCTTTAAAAATTTCAGTTAAATCAGACATTACTTCATCGGCTTTTTTGATAAATAATTTTTCAAACAACTTGATTTCTTTATTATTATTAATTTTTGTTAATTTATAAAGAGTATCTTTTAGTGATAAGCCGATAGTTTTTTTTATTGTTTCATCATTATAATTTTGCCGTAAATTCATTTTTATTAATGCATATTTTATGCATTCAATCACACCTCGTGATGAATCAGCTAATGTATAATCAAAATCAAATATATAGCTTTTTTTCATAAAAAATTAATCCTTAAATTTTAAAAATTATTATTTTTGTTTTTTTAAATTTTTTTAATCTTATTCATAATTAATATCTTCTTTAATTACCATAAATATGGAATTAATCTATACTTTGTTGTTTTGGAATATTTTTCATACCCATATTAACATTTTTATGAGATTATAAGTTAAAAGAAAAAATACAGCTTTAAATTACATTAATATTTATTTAATAGGTATTTTATCCCAATAATTTTTTTATTGATATTTATCATATTAAACAGCTTTTCTCTATAAATATCTTTACCTAAGTTGATAATTTTCGCTATATGATTATTTTCTCATATAATATCAGTAAGTAATCTTTATTATCCCATTTGGAGATACTATAAATCAATAATAATTTCATCGATTTTCTCTTATTATTTCAATATTTATGTTTAATATTATTTCATAATTGTAATTTTTTATAAATACAACCGCTAAGACTCTAAGAATATATTTAATTATTTCTTTATTCGTGCCTTGGTGGTCACTCTCTATAAAAACAATATTTGACCGCAGATGAAAGCTGATTAACACTGTTAATAAAAACCGGAAGGTGTCCATAGGCAAAGTAAATAACTTTTATAAGTATAATCTTGACAAATATTTTTAAAACTCATAGTATTTGTTAAATTATGGACAGAGATCATTATACAATAATATTTCCCGAGGGAGATAAACAGGAAATCGAACATTCTCTTAAAGTCGGGGACATTGTAGACATTAATGGCAATGTGTACCAAAAATTTAACCTCGATCCAAAAAAAATTGCATACAGAGTGTGCGGGATGAAAAGCTGGAATCATTTTAAGGATGTTTACTGGGAATATAAACTGGAATTATTAAGCGCAGTTGAAGTAAATGATGAAATATTTTACGATGATTCTTTAAAAACAAAAGATAAATACGGGAGTCAATTTGAAGATGTTTTAAAAAAATTTGAAAAAGAAATAAAGAAAAAAGGAAAATGGAGTTAATAAAATGAGTTTGGAGTTTGAAAAAAAATACCTGGTTGGCAATTTTGATTCTACATTTGATAAACTAAAAAATCAATTTGGTGATTATAAATATTGTGAAAAAAAAGGATTTTGGTGGTGCAATAATGTAAACGGTTTTGAGAATATGCTTGAGATAAGCAATACGAAAATTTTAAAAAAAGATATTGATTATATAAAAGAAATCGGTGAGCTTATAATTCCATCACAGGATTTTCAGTTCGTTAGATTAAGAATAGTCGATAATGATAATTATTATATAACTTTTAAGAATAAACTGCTTGTTAATAATATTGAACAGAATACTGAATATGAGTTTATTATAGAACCGGATATATTTAAAAGAATTATATTCTATCTTCATGAAACAGCGTTTATATTTTATTTTAACATTAAGAAAACATGGGAGTTTAAGGATAATAATACTAAAATAGAATTGTCAAAGTTTAATGACCTGAAAAATACCTATATTGAAATTGAAACAACCGGTAATATTGAAACATTATTAAACAAAAATATGAAAGAAATAATCGAAAAAATAAAAGATTATAACCTGAAAGAAGAACCGAAGAATTATGTAGAATTATCAAGAGCAGAAAATCAGGAAATGTTAAAAAGGATGAAGCTGTCTCAGTATTCAAGAGAAGGTTATAAAATCTTGCAAGAATTATTATAATTATTATGTTTGTCGGAATAATGAAAATAGAATTAAGATTTCATACTGTTTTTTCATTAAAAGAAAAAAGAGCAATAATTAATAGGGTTAAAAATAAAATTTTGGCAAGATTTAAAGTCAGTATTGCTGAGGTTGATGATCAAAAATTATATAACTCTTCTGTATTGGGTATATCTTATATATCATTAAAAAGAGATCATTCGGTAAGCAAGGGACAAAACATAGTTAGATATTTAGAGGAGAATGAATCGGATATTTTTTATGATTATAATATGCTGGTTGAAGAATATTAAGAAAAATATTAAAAATCTTATTTTTTAAATAAAAAATAATTTTTTATTTGACAATTTAATAAATTGTATTATTATTATATTGTGATGATTAAATTACTGATTTTATATTTTAGTAATGCATCATCTGATAACCGGGCTGGACCGGTAAAATAAAAGCGGGAAGCTGTTACTTCCTGTTCGTCACAGCAATGTTTCTGTGACTTGATTGCTTTCTTTCGCCCTTTCTTCTTAATAAAAAAAGAAAGGGCTTTTTTTTAATATTAAAACAATAAGGTTTAAAGTTGTCTTATTTAAATATTAAAAATGTTTTAAAAAATAAATTTAGCAGACTTTTAGTTACTGATAATGACCAGTCATATTTAACTATATCCGATTTTACTTGTAAAGATGACGGGTTATGGTCGTACGGATTTCATATTTTTAAATCCATAGCACCTGATTTAGAAAATAATGTAATAGAAAGTAAAGTTTATTATCCATTATATTTACAGGTTGTCTATCTTAAAAAATTTTTTTTAAATTTTTATCTTTTTAAAAACAGCAATGGTTTATTAATTGAGTTTAATTATAAAAATATAATAAACCTTGGTTCATTATTCTATGATATTTTTATCGAAATCGATAATGATTTTGAAATAATAGAAAAAAATATAAAAAATATTATTTTAGAATATTCAAATCCTTTAAGGAAAACATTCGGATATACAAAACTCTTTGTGTCAGTATCGGTTTGTATGGAATATGAAATAAAAAGCATTAATAAAACAGAAAACGGATTAAAAATAACAGTCGAATGTTTAAAAAAATCAAATAAGGTTCCGGAAATTTATTTTTTATATAATATAAATTATGATAATTTAAAAAAAAATATTGATTATAAATATAATAATTTAAATCATATAAAATCTGAGCATGAAGAAAATTCATTATTGCAATTAAAACATTTTAAATTTACCTCTGAGGATAAACAGTTAAATAAAGCATATGTTTTAGCAATGTTGTCAGCATCAAATTTTATAATGAAAAAAAATAATATTCACGGTATTTGGGCAGGCTTCCCCTGGTTTGACAACATCTGGGGCAGGGACACTTTTATTTCTATACCCGGGATTTTATTAATATCAGGGAAATATGAAGATGCAAAAGATATTATTAATACCTTTTATAAAAATCAATGCAAAACAAAAAATAATAATTATGGTAAAATCCCAAATTATATTAATAATAAAGATGATATAGCATTTAACAGTGCAGACTCAACTCCGCTTTATATTAAATCAATTTATGAATATTATTTATATACAGGTGATATTGATTTTATAATTAATATATGGGATTCTATAATTCTTGCTGTAAAATCAATTTATATAAAAAATAAAAACAATAACGGCTTTATTGCATCAAAGGATTCTGAGGACTGGATGGATGCCAGAAAAGATAATAAGTATTCTTATTCTCCAAGAGGAGGCTATTGCATAGAAATACAGGCTTTTTGGTATACCGCGTTATATATTACATATATTTTAGGTGATGAAATATCAAAAAACAGTAATAATAAATATAAAGATGATATCATGTTATTTAAAAATGAAGCAGAAAAATTAAAAAAATCTATTTTAGAATATTTTACGTCTGATAAAGAACCTTTTATTTATGATATGCTTTATATAGATAATAAAAAGAGTGATAAAGTAAGACCCAACCCCTTATTGGCTATATTTTTCAGCTCATTACCGTGTATACCGGATATATTTAATAAGGAGATAATACTAAAATATGTTAATTATATATCAGATAAGCTTATATATTTACATGGAGTATCATCCTTAAGTATAAAAGATGATTTTTTTCATCCTGTACATATAAATAAAAATTACGCCAAGGATGCAGCATATCATAATGGAGCAATATGGCTTTGGTTATCAGGCATTTTTGTTAGCATTGCTTGTAAAATCGGCTTACAGGAAACTGCCGGTAAGATGACAAATGAAATTACTAAAATGGTTTTAGAGTCAAATACAACAAGTATACTACCGGAAATTATTGATCCATATATAGAAAATACAGAATTAATAAGTACAGGTGCTTTTAGTCAAGCATGGTCAATATCGGAATATTGCCGGCCTTTATTACAGGATTATCTGGGAGTTGTTGTAAATGTACCAAAAAGAAAATTGACAATAGCTCCAGCACTGCCTTCAAAATTTGATATGATTAGATCAAATTTTAGATACGGTTATAATGAAAGTATATCATTATATATGAGGTTAAATAAAAAAACGTTATCAATCTCAATGTTGGAGATAAAAGGTTTAAATATCAATAATCAAATTGAAGTTAATGTAAATATCAACTTAGGTTATAAATTATTAAATGATAAAAGACAATACCATTATGTACAATTATTTTTTAATATATATAAAAATGATGATATGATTAGGATTAATTTTGATCAAAAAGATGATAAATTAATGAAAATAAAGGAAATTAATAATATCGGAGAAGCGGAAATAATTAATATTAATACTTATAAGGAAGAACTTAGTACGGGTTATTTTGAAAATATAAATTTTATATCTAAAATTGAAGATATTAATGATTTTTTAACAATAAAAAATAAAGATTATCTGGAAAAAAATCTATTTAAATGAGGTAGATTTTTTTATTTTATTGTATGTTTATTATTTTAGAAAGATTAATATCAGACTTGTTTTTTTTCTCTAATATGTTTTTTGGTTTTTTTTCATAATAATTTATATCGGATTTATTTAAAAAATTAAAAAAATCTTCTTTATTATCTTCCGGTATTAAAAAAACTTCGTCTTTTTTTATCTCAAAGGCTTTAACAGCACCTTTTTTTATTAAAGTTTTTATTAACTTACTTTTATCAGGAGTTTTACAAAAAAATAAAGTTCCATGTGTATAATAATATGATGAGTATTTATCATGCCATTGCTTTATTGTTGTTTCTACATTTTTTGTTATTTTTATTTTAAATTTATTTAGATATTCCATGATATCATCAATCTCTATACCATTAAACACACTTCTTTTTATTGAATATTCATTAATTTCATATTCTACAACTTTATTGTATTTTATAAATTCAGCGAAAAGAGCTGGGAAATAAAAGTCTGATCTTGCCGAATCCGCATTAATATATAAATTAAAACTCGATGTAAGTTTTAATTCATCTTTATGTTCAATATTTTCATCTTCAAAATAAAATATTTTAATTTTATCTTTTGTTGATTCTATTATTCCTATTTTTTCTAAAAATTTTATTGTTGATAAAAAATTGATTTTATATGGAGAATGATTGTACGGTGTTAATAAAAATGAATAAATCCATAATCCTTTAAATTGTTCAATATCAATCATCACTGATTTTTTTAACTGATAAATATGAGATATTATAGAATAAAACCAGGGTAATGTGTATTTAATGAAATATAATATCCTGTTTGATGGTGTTAAATTAAAAAATTCAATTATTTTATCCATTATTAATATATTATTTTCATCGGTAAACGCAGTTGTATAAAAATAAGCGATTATATTATAATCAACTTCTTTAAAATTAGAATATTTTGAGAATATAGATTTAATTACATCCAAGTCTTTTTTATATAAAATTAATGCATTTGATGATTTTAATTCTATCGATATAAAATAATTAATACAATTATTAAAATCAATAGTAGTTTTACCGGATAATTTTTTATTATTATTTTCTATTTCTTCGAATTCTATTTGTTTAATTTTTTTATTAAAGTAAATATCCGGTACTATTAAATCCTTATTTTCTCTTAAGAAAATATATTTTTTTTCTATTAGATTTGATATCGATTTGTTAATAACTGCCGAAGGTATATTTAAAATAATATTTAATTTTTCTATTAAATGCCTGTATGGGACATGAGTATTATAAGATATTATTTTTAAAAGATTAATCTCATTGTCATTCAATCTTTCCAAAATACCTTGTATTAAGCTTTCTTTTTGCAGGCATTTAGATAAATTAGAATGATATGAAAATCCCTTTTTTTTGATTAAAATATTACCAAAAAAAAGCTCATAAAAATCTAAAATTTCTTCTTCTGTTAAATAATCCAATTTTACTTTTTTTAATTCTGACATATAAATTCCTTGGGCTTCCAGAAATCAATCTCATAACTGTATCCCTGTTCAGCTAAAAATCGCTGTCTTTTATGAGAATACTGCTCTTCGATAGAATCCTGGGTTATTAAAGAATAAAAATATGAAGTATTGTTTAATTTTGGTCTTAATATTCTGCCGAGTCTTTGTGCTTCTTCCTGTCTTGATCCATATGTTCCGCTTAATTGTATTAATACACTCGCATTAGGAAGATCTATGGAAAAATTACCTACTTTGCTTATTACAAGTATTTTTTCTTCTTCATTTTTAAACTTATTATATAAGATATCACGTTCTTTGTTTAATGTTTTACCTGTGATTAATGGGGCTTTTAAGATCCTTGCCACTTCTGTTATCTGGTCTATAAAATGACCGATTATTAAGATTAATTTGCCTTTATGCTTAAATAATAAATTTTTTAATGCTTCTGTTTTAAAAGGATTTTTAGCCGCTATTGTATATTTTTCTTTTTGATCAGCGGTAAGATATTCCATAAGAAATTCGTCGGGAAGAGGCAGTTTTATTTCAAAGCATCTGGCTTCGGCTATCCAGCCCTGCTTTTCTAATACTTTCCATGGAGTGTCATATTTCTTAGGGCCTATTAAGCAGAATACATCTTTTTCTTTATTGTCTTCTCTTACTAATGTTGCCGTTAAACCAAGTCTTCTTGTACTCTGTATGCCTGCCGTTATTTTAAAAACAGGAGCAGGTAATAAATGTACTTCATCATAAATAATTAAACCCCATTTTTGCGCATGAAATATTTCAAAATGTTTAAAATCGCTGTTTTTATCTTTCCTGTATATTAAAATTTGATATGTACAAACTGTAATGGGTTTTATTTCTTTTTTATCACCGGTATATTCACCAATATCATCAGGATCAACATTCGTTTTATCGAGTATTTCATTGATCCATTGATGAACAGCTGCAACACTTGTAGTAAGGATTAATGTATAAGATTTTACCTTAGACATTATATTTAATCCTACTATTGTTTTACCTGAACCGCACGGCAGTACAACTGTACCATGGCCTCCATGAACGGCCCCTGCATGATAAAAAGAATCTGAAGCCATTATTTGATAATCTCTTAATATAAAATTATCATTGGACTTGGTTTTATCTTTTAATGATATGTCTAATTTTCCTCCATCAATATAACCGGCAAGATCATTAACCGGAATATTATAATTAAAAAAGATTATCTTTAAGTCTCCTCTGTTAAGCATGTCAATTTTATATGTTTTATCGCTAATCTTATTAATTAAGAATTTTTTCAATTTAGGATTGGATAATATTTCCTGTTCAATCGGTGATTCTTTTATTTTTAATATTAATTTAGAATAATCATGCTCATCTTTGATAAGCTCAACAAGTCCAAATCTTTTAAAAATTGATCTTATTTCTACCAAGACATTTTGAGGAACATCATATTTTGAATACTCTTCTAAAAAGGTTATAATATCTTCCAATAAATTGCCGGATGCAGCTGCATTCCAAAGGCTTAATGAAGAAATTTTATAAGTATGTATATGCTCAGGTGATTTAATCAACTCTGCAAATTTACTTAATCCATTACGAACTATTTCAAATTTTTCATTATGTACTTCCAAAAGTAATGAAAAATCACTCTGTACAATCAATGGATTATTTGGATTAGGCATAGATTTTTTCCTAAACTTTCTATAAAAGTTTTATATTGTACTATTTTTTTTACAAATTTGCAAGGGGATTAAAGGGTTAGCAAATTATAATAAAAATTATAATTATAAATACAATTAATTAAATTATTTATATATTATTCTAAATTAAATATAAATTTCTTTTTTTCTAAATAATTTAAAGTAATATTATATTCTTTCTGATAATTTATTTCTTCAATATAAATAATTAATTTTATATCTCCGGGACAGGTTAATATAAAATCACTTTTTCCTTTTTCTATATAAAGTTTATTTATTGTCCCATTATCAATATTTACAGATAAATCATATTTTGAGTCGTTTTGTATGATAAGATAACAGGGTTCTGTTAAACTGCATGAAAACAAAAATGACAGCAGTAATGAATAAAAAAATGTTTTCATAAAATAATATCCATATAATTCTATGTGAGGCAAACAATACGCTTGCTGTCCCTTTTTATAATATTTTTTCATAAGTATTCCTCTTTAAAAATATCCGAGAATAAATTACCGCTTATTTAATCAATTTAAGAAGTTTATTATTCCCATAAAATAAATTTTATCTATTTAAACGCATAAAATTTGATAATCCTTTACTTTTATTTAAAAATATTTTAATTATTCATCTATGATAATTGATATGCATAATCATACTGATTTATATTCTGTCTGCTCATTAATTTCTCCAAAAAATTTAGTTGAACTCTATATAAATAATAATATTGACGGTTTATGCATTACCGAACATAATTATTTATGGACAGTTGATGAACAAAATAAATTAATCAATAGATATAAAGGTAAGATAAAAATTTTTTTCGGTATAGAAGTAAATACAGATGTCGGGCATGTGTTATTATTCGGATCAAATAATCATTATTATGGTGATATTACTCTTAAAGATTTAATAAAAAGTATTGATAGAAAAAAAACAGCTTTGATCTGGGCTCACCCGTTAAGGTGGAAGCTGTATAAAGATGTAAAGATTAATAAAGCCTTAGTTGATTTATTTGATGCAGTAGAATTATATAACGGTAATTTAACAAATAATATTATTAATAATACTATGAATACTTTTAATCCTTTTAACGTAAAATATACAGGAGGCAGCGATACTCATGCAACTGAGATGGCTAATAAATATGCAACAAAATTTAATGAATCATTTGATACATTGGAAGGATTAATAGAAAATTTAAAAAATTCATCATATAAACCGGTTGTATTATAAACTGTATCTTTTTTATGTTAAAAGTTTTAATACTTCAATTTTTTTATCTTTACCTTTTACGGCTATTGCAGGAACATCCTTAGTGTTATATTTACCTTTTGCTTTATCATAAAGATTTTTTGATACTAAAATTTCACCCGGGCCTGCTGCAGAACATAATCTTGATGTTAAATTTACGGCATCTCCTATACATGCAAAATCCATTCTAAAACGGCTGCCGATATTTCCAACAACTACATCACCGCCATGTATCCCGATACCTACTTCAAAATATGGTTTGTTTTCTTTTTTTCTTTTTTTATTTAATTTGTTTATTTCTTTAGAAATTTCTAATGCAACCTTAATTGCTGTGTCTGCTCTTTTTTCACCTCCAAAATGCGCCATGATCTGGTCTCCGACATAATCATCTATGTCTCCCTTTTTTGATTTTATTATCTGGGATTGCAGGTCAAAATATAGGTTAAGTATTTCTATTACAGTATCCGGATTATTCTTCTCTGAGAATGATGTAAAGCCTCTAACATCGGAAAAAATAAAAGCAAAGTTTTTTTTACCTGTACTTCCGAGACCGATAGAAGTTTTACTGTCTTTCTTTTGTTTAATCATGCTTCTTGTTGATTGAGATACAAATTTTTCCAGATGAAATTTTGTTTTTAACTCATCAATCATATGGTTAAAAATATCAGAGAGTCTGCCTATCTCATCTCTTGTATTAATTTTAATTTTAGTATCCAGCTCGCCCTGTCCTACTTCAAGCGCCCATCTTTCTAATTCTTTTAAGTTTTTAATAATTAAATCAATAACAAGATAAAAAAGCACAATACTTATAAAAAATATTAAGAAGATTATACCTAGTCCTGCTCCTGTATTTTTATTTATATCGCTTTTAATTTTTTTAATATCATATAAAATAATCAATGATCCCAGGTGTTTTATATCTTTAATCTGTGTATATAAATTATTCATTCTATCAATAATAATTTTATTTGATTCATTTGCAATTTTTGCATTATCATTATGATATGCATTTAATTTATTTTCTTTTTCTACTTCAAGCCATCTTGATTTCCATAGCCATGCTTCATCTTTTTTTATTCTCTCCTTACGCTTGTTTATAATATTAGAGAAAAGTCTTAAAAATAAAAAATCAATATCCCATGCTTTTATAACTTTATCCGGTACTCCTTTTGGTGCAGGATAGATATTAGGATCAAAATCCCGCTGTAAGTCATCCATATATTTACGCCAGAGAATAAGATATATTTTATTTTTTTCATTTAAAGAATTAGAATCATGATATTTTTTATAATACTTTTCAAAATCATTTACTATATTGACGACTTCTCCTTTATGCATATAAATAGGATAATAAGTTGACTGGTATTTTTCTTTCTTATTTTTTTTATTTTTTATTTTAATATTTTTAAATCTTGGTTCTTCTTTTTTATGTTTAATAGTCATTATTACATAATCATACGATTTATTTAAATCACTATTATCTGTTGAGAATTTAATTTTTTCATCTATACCGGCTAATATAATCTTTACAATATCTTTATTATAATTTTTAAATATTGTAGCCTCATTGTTAATAATATCTCTTTTGCTTTCTTTAATACTCTTAGAAGTTGTAATATCATTATCCAGGAAATCTTCTGCTGCATTACTTAAAACTTGGATTAATTCTGCTGCTCTTGCATTTTTTTCTCTTTTTAATAAATTTGTCTGGCTGATATTAATTACTAATGCAATAATGACAAAAACAATAATCATTGCAAAACTTAATAAACCCAGAAATCTGAATTTTAACCCTACATAAACTTTTCTTACTTTTTTTTCCTTTTTTTTATCAATCACAATAAAAATATTTAAAAAATATGCTATTATTGCTTTTAATACTTTTTTAAATAGTTCTTTCATAATAATCCCCACAAGTAATTAAATTAAATACACGGCTTGACAGTAAAAAACTTTTTTATTAACAGGAAAATATAATTAAAAGGTTAGGATTTGTCAACACTCTATAATAAAAAATAATTTAAAAATTATAATAAAATTAAATTTATTAAAAAATGTACTTTTTTATTTTAATTTGTTATAAATCTTTTCATTATTTTAAAGGATTTAAATTTGAATTTAAAAGCAGGCTATATATTAACCAGATATCCTTTCATAACTCAAAACGGTATACAGTCTATAAGATGTTTTTCTTTTGTTATCTATTCTGAAAAATACGGGGGAATTATATTTGATACAGGCTCTCCTGATGAGTCTGATATTTTTATAGATAAGTTAAAAAAAGATTTTAATCTGTATCCAGAAGATATAAAATGGGTTTTTAATACTCATCTTATTCACCCGGATCATATAGGTGCTAATAATCTGTTTAAGAATGCTGAATTTGTTTATTCTAAAAATGAAATCAGGGATGTGTGTTATATTTATGATAAAGCATTAAATTGTTCTATTAAAGATATTGTTACCTTATTTCATATTAAATATCCCGGTTATAAAATTAATTGTTTTGATTTTGAAGCCGAGTCATTAAAAATATATGCCGATAAACATTGGCCATTAATAAAAGAAGTAATTGAAAAAAATGCTTTATATATTGAAGATAATCCGCAAATACCTGATTTTATTAAAATTATTCATACTCCGGGGCATACTTATAATCATTATTCTTTTGTTATAGATGAAAGGATTATGATAAGCGGAGATGCATTAAGCATGAGGCTTGTACTGGATATAAAAAAGCCGCAGGATAATTTTGAGCCACATATGGATTTTGATGAATATCTTAATACAATAAATAAAATAAAGGAATTTAAGGGCTTAATTGTCCCCGGGCATGATAAACCCTTTTATGCAGATACATGCCTGTCTATTGATAAAAAAGTATTTATGCTTGATGAAATTAAATTATGTTGATTATAAGATTTATGATTATTTTTGATATTTTTTGATAATATTTTCTAAATTTATTTTTCCTTCATAATACGCTTTACCGATGATTATGCCGATTATACCGGCTTCCTGTATTTCATATACTTTTTTTATGTCACTTTCATCCGTTATCCCGCCTGATAAAATTACATTGAGGCCTGTTTTTAACGCAAAGTTTTTTGTATCTTCAATATTGGCTCCTTTTAGCATGCCGTCTTTTGATATATCCGTAAAAACTGCTGTTTTAATACCGATATTTTTAATTTTTTTTCCAAAAGGAATGGCTGTTATTTTTTCATTTTTTTCCCAACCATGTGTTTTTATAAAATTGTTTTTAACATCAATCCCGGCTATTAATTGATTTTTGTATTTATCAGTCCATTTTTCAACAAGAGAAAAATTTTCTACAAGTATTGTTCCTAAAATTAAATAATCTATCCCGCTGTCTAATAATTCTTTTATATCATCTTCTTTTCTTATGCCGCCGCCTGTTTCGATTATTAAATCTGTTTCTTTCTTTATTTTTTTTATAATTTTTCTGTTAACGGATGAACCTGTTTTTGCTCCGTCAAGATCTACAATGTGTATTCTCTTAGCGCCAGAGGCTTTAAATATTTTAGCAGCATCAACAGGGCTGCCGGTATATTCTTTTTTTTGATCGAATTTCCCTTCTTTTAATCTAACACATTTCCCGTCAATCAAATCTATTGCTGGAATTATAATCATATTATTGTATCCCATTTATTGTTAAATTTTATGAAATTTATAATAAAATGTAAATTTCGTCAATAAACAATTTTTAAAAGAGATATTTAATGCCTAATTAGAATTATTCAGAAAATTATTAAAATATAATTGAAGTTTTTACTTTCATCTAAAATAATACTATTTTTGTAGTATTAAATACAATAATTATTGAAAATATTTTTTTACGATTGGCTTACTTATAAAGGTTTAAAAATTTAAGAAGTTTACCATTTAAAAAAATATTTATAATGGCTGCTTCTTGTTAAATCAGAACCAAAATGTTTACATTTATAAGTAACTGTTAAAATATTATTTTAAGCAGTTATGAAACAAGGTAATCTTTGGCTTTTTGAAATTCTGAATTATCAAATATTTTTAAATTCATTCCTGAAAATTTAATAAAAATATTAACTAATATTCTTTTTACACCAATAATAGAATATACCTGTGCCATTTTTTCGACTTTATTACTAACTTCCTTTCCTAATACTTTTCCTCTTTCTAAAAATTTATCTGTTACATAAAAATCTCTCATATCATCTAAAACAAGTAATTTTTCCTTTGATTGTTTTATAATAGCTGCTTCTTCTTCAAGCTGGGAAATTGCTTTTTCAATATCATTTATTCCCTTATAATCAGAATATAAGATTTTTTTATCTTTATATTCAATCCATTGAATCGCCATAAATTCCTCCAAAAAATGTAATTAAGACCGCTCAAGCAGTCTTTATAATATCAGATATAAAGAGCTAAAAATGTCCCTTGATTTATAAGCACTGACACAGGCACTTGCTCTTTTTTATCGACTGGTCAAACAGGTAATTTCGACTTACTTTAAGGAAAGTATTTTAATCTTTATAGAATTGATATACTTTCCAAAGTTGAACTGAAATCGAACTACCGATTAATCCGGCATACATTCTGCTATATTGGAGTTTATATTATTTATTATTTTTTTACAAGTTGCTTTTTTTTATTAGAATATTGAATTATTATTATATCTATTAAAAAATTATACTTTTTAAATATAAAATATATGTGATATTTTCACATATATAAATAATTTATTTATATGATTGTATAAAATATAATATATTCAATATTTATTTTGGCAAATTTATCCTATTAACTTTTAATAGTATTTGAATAATATTTTCCTTATTTATATTTTTTAGTCTATTTTATACTATCTTTGTTGAACTTTTGGTTTTTGGTACAATATATTCATTTAATATCATCATCCCTTTTTTACAATATAGACAAACATTTATTTCTTGCCCTATAATTTTTAAATATATCTCTTCCCTGCTTATTTTATAACTTATGAATCTGTAAAGGAGAAATTATTATATCATACAAAATACAATGAATATTGGGAAGAAAATGTAAAATTATTTAGTGTATTAGATTTTATTATTAATTTTACGGTTCATATACCACTAAAATGAAAACATCTTATATGATATTATAGTTTGTATGCATCCATGACAAAAGATAAGTCAAAACAGGATGGAAGGTATGAGAAGTTTGGAATTAAAAAAGAGTGTGATCAACATGAAGATTTGAAACAATATGAAAGTGAAGTATCAGATAAAGCATCAAAGCAAGTAAAGGTATAATAAATAATATTGAAAATACTTTATTTTTCATGGAATAGAAGCTTTTTTTGGATAATGTAAAGTTTTTTTTGAAAAATGTAAAGATAAAAGATCATATTTTGCATATAAAAAAGATAAAAGAGCTCTTTATTATATTTTAAAATTAAGGAGAAAAATAATCATGTTTAAAAAATTTATTGCTGTTTTTTTTAAATTAGGAGGTTTTTATGAGACTAAAAAAAATATTTAATATTTTATCATTTATTTTTATTATTTTTTTATTGCTTTTTACATTTACCTGCAGTATGGATAATCTTGAAAACTCATCAAAGGATAATTTGATTAATGAAGAAAAATCTGTAGATAAAAATAGAAATTTTACAAATAAGGATGATTATTCAAAAAAACAAGATATAGAAATAATTCTTGATGTCCCATTGATAGAACAAGAAAATGGACATTTCTGCATTCCCGCATCAATACAGATGATTTTACAATATTATTATAAGGCAAGTCCAACTCAAACATTTATATACAATCAATTTCATAATCATCCTCCAAAATGGGCGGAAATCTCTAATATACTCAATATATATGAAATTGATTCACATATAAAAGTTGCGGGAGATGATCAATATTATGAAATTATGGATGAAATAGCTGAAAGTAGACCTTTAATTGCTGTTGAACACTATAATGAATATATTGCTCATGTAACAGTAATAGTTGGGTACAGGATATATACAGATAATAATAATATAATACATAGGATGGTATATATTAATGATCCTTTAAAAAATGAAATGAAAGAAGTTGATTATGCTGATGGTCTTATAGCTAGAATCATAATTACAAAACCAACCGGTAAGAGATTAAAAAGAGGGTTTAATCATTTAAAAGCAGATTACTATGATGAAACGCATCTTTTAGAGTCATCTTATTTATTAACAAAAAACTTTCAGCAGCCTATATCATTTCATCTTGAAGATTTTGGCGGTTCATACCCTTATGAAAATCTTAAAATAATTGACAAATTAACAGATGGTATAAATTATAGTGTCAAATGGAGAGGCGATTTAGTAGCGCCTATAAGCGGATATTATACATTATATCTGGAGAATGTTGATGACGGCGCACAATTATTTTTTGATGAAGAATTATTCATAGAAAAAGGCTGGAATTATCCAAATCCGGATATTAAACCTGCAAATGATACAATTTATTTAGAGAAAGGAAAACATAGGATCACTATTAATTTTGAGCAGAGAGTACAATATGCGACAGGTTTAAAAATATCATGGAAAGGCCCAATTCATAGTAAAGAGGTCATACCGCTATTAGATAAATATGCTGAAACATTACAAGAAAAATAAATGAAAATTACCGGTAAGTATTATCAATAACTTACCGGTTTAATAATTTTTTGCCTTATAAATATTAAACTTTTTTATATCTATAGTGTTTAAAATAAGTAGCAAAATGAAATTGTGATAGGGTCCAACGTCATCACATTGGTAATAAAATAACATCAAGACATAGGTAACATTTTTTTAATGTTACCTCTTTATCTAATACTCTTTTTTTAGCTTTATCAAACCTGTTTTTCAGTCCAGCCATCTTCATCTTTTTGAGTCCAATTATTATAAAAATATTGTAGAATTTTATTCTTCATATGTATGCTTTATAATAAGGTGTTATCAGATAATAATGGTTTTAATAATATTTCCAACTTCATGATATATTTTATTCTTTTTAAAATTTTATCATCCATAGCAATAAAAATATAATTTGGTTAATAAATAAAAACTTGAGAATCAATTAAATCATTCGTTGTTAATTTAATTTTTGTATTTTATTGATTAAGTACTCTCTTTTTAAATAAAAGAGAGTACTTAATCATTTATAGATTTTATATTTTAATTATTGGTATCCAGATTTCCACAAAGCATTCTTTAGGATTATCATAAAAGTCCTGTTCTATGCTAGGTGCATCTGCTAATTCGTAAGTAGAAGACGGTAACCATTCTTTAAAAATACGTTCCCATAAGTCTTGTATTATTTTCGTATCATCATCTACTCCATCCTGAAAGTGCTTTGATTCAAATATAGCCCACATGTGTGCTGGAATAGTGATTTGTGTATATTCGTCGGGAATTTGCTTATCATTAAAAATTAAAGTTCCTATCATGTATGAAAACATTTTATCATTTCCTTTTTTCCCGCAACCAATTTCACTCATTTTAGGCATATTTTCATATAAATATTTTTCATGACTTAATTTTCTTAATGCATCGAAAGATCCATTTTTAATACATTCATTAAAGAAATTTGATATTTGCATTTTATCTCCATTATGAGAAAACTCTTTTACAATACCAAATGCTTTAAATTCTGGTTTTTTTTTAATTCGATAATTCATATCCTTATCTCCTATAATCTGTATTTTGAAGGATAATTTTGGATAAGCCTTGAGTTTAGTATTCTTCCTTCGAACTTCAGAAGGTGAAATACCATGTAAAGAGCGAAATGCCCGGGCAAAAGAAACAGGAGACTCGTAGCCATATTTAAGCGCTATTTCTATGACTTTTTTTTCTTTTCCTGTAACTCAAATGCAGCTAATGTTAATCTTCTATTGCGTACATATTCAGTTATTGAAAAACCAGCTATAAAATTAAACATTCGATGAAAATTGTATGTAGAGATACATGCTAATTTTGCAACTTCATCATATTTAATCTCTTCTGTTAAGTTTTTCTCAATAAAATCAATAACTACATTTAATCTTGAAAGGATATCCAAATTTTTTTCCTCCATTACTTATTATAAAAAATAAATAAATATTAATCGCAACTTTTCTTGCATATATTTGTTTATAAACTAATTTCATGTAACTGAGTATATGTCGTGTTAGGCCTAGTTATCAGATGTACTATACAAAATATTTTATATTTCATCTTTATATTTAAAATTAAAAATATTACCAATAAAGAAAGCAAACATTATTACAAAAGTGAATATTTGTTTTATAACTAAAAAAGATTGTATACTGCAAATGTTTTTATTATTTATACTCCATGATGTAAAAATGCCTAAAGTTTTTAAAATTGCAATCCAACCTATTTCTTTTCCTTCAAAGATATTAAAATATTTTGTAGTATATAAAAATGAATATATCATTGTTACTTGCATAAAATGAAATAAAAAAAATAAAAATTTTCTATTTAATGATTTTATAAAAGAATAATTAGTTTCTATAATAATTATTTCATTCAAATAAGATATAACAATTAGTAATAGTCTCCAAATATAAATATTTCTTAAAATATAATAACATAAATTTGCGTTACTATTTTTAATGCAAGATAAGTATATATAAGTTACTAAAATAATAATAAAACGGAAAATTTCAAGAAGATCTATTTCATTATATAAATCAATTATTGGTTTACTCTTTTTTTATGTAATTTCCAGAAAATATTTCGTGTTAAATCTACAAGAAAATATAAATTAATAATAACAAGTAAGTAACTATAAGTAAGTATAGAAATATTATTATTTTTCTATAAATCAGATCTTTGTTTATAATTTTCTTGAAGTATATCTATATAAGGAAAATCATTCCAATATGAACCTTTGAAAAAACACAAAAAAATAATGTTTATAGCTATGTGAAAAGATATTAATGAAAAGTCATATGATAAAATTGTATATAAAATCATATACATTATATATCTCTTAATTTTTTAAAATTTGCACAGCATTTCCGTTAATTATAAACATATGACAAAAATATATAAATATAATAAGACTTATTTTTATTAAATAACAGCTTACTCTACCATTTTATTTTCATATTCTTCCTTTTTTTTAGCCAGTTTATCAGCCTTACTTTCTTGTGTTTTTATGTCTTTTTTATCTTTAATTTTGTTTTTACTTTCACTTTCATCTATATATTCATTAATAATTTTTACAAGCTCCAAAGGCAGTTTTTTTTCATCAAATTTTATGCCTATACCATGTATGTCTTTTCTTTCACCGATTGCTTCACTTCTTACTATCTCACCTGTAATTGCAAGCGGATTTTTTAAGAATTTTAAAAACATAAAGAGTGAAATCTGTTTATTCATTAAGAATTTAGGGATGCATGATAAAATTATCATAACACCGCCTGTTGAGATGTCTTTTATGATACATGGTCTTTTTATTTTGTCAATTACTGCAATGCCTTTATTTGATTGAAATCCCAATCTTGACAAAATATCCTGCTCCACAAGATTTATCCTTATGTGCTTTCTTTTTTCATAATTTTCTTTTTCCTGTATAATCCTGCCCAATATTTTTACAAGATCATCCGGCGGTCTTTTTGTATATAGAAGATTCATAAAATATGTATGTTCATTATTATTAAAATTTTTATAGCCTTCCAGATGACATGGCACAAAAAATACTATTGAGTTTTTATAATCTTCCGGTAAAAATGAAAATCTGAGTGTAATATAATTATTTGCTTTTTTAAGCAGATTAAATGCAGTATTGTCCAGGTTGACTATAATATTTGCTGATTTCATTGAGCAGGAATAAATAATGCAATTATACTGCTCCCCGAAAATTTTAATTAATACTTTTTTTATTTCCAGTCCTGTAAATTTTATTATTGAAGGATTAAAAGCTATTTGTCTTAAGTTATACTTTTTATAAAGTTCGTTAAGCATATGAGTGGTGACTTCAGGCATGATATGATCCTTAAGGAAGTTGTATGTTTATTATAATATATTTTATGTTTAAAAATCAAAAAAAAGTATTATTAAAATTTTTTTGATGAAAATTTATAGATTTGTTCTTATAAATTCATTAATAAAAAAATCCAACCGGTAAAATATATTTATATATTTAACAGTTGGATTAAATAAAAATAATTTTATATTTTTTTATATTTTTACAGCTCTTATAATAGGCATCTGTAATAATAAATTTTTTAACTCTTCTGTAAGCTTTTCCGTATTTTTTATTTTTTTTATAAGTTTTTCCATTTCTTTTATCAGTTCATCTGTTATTTTGTTTTTATCTTTCATCTGTTTGATTTCATTTAAAAACTCATCGGTTACTTTTTTTCCCTCTTTAATTTGTTCAATTTCTTCTAAAAGGTACGTAAAAACCATCGGTGTGGTTAAATCAATTAAAAAGAATTCCATTATATTATTCTTTAAATTAAATTTGAAGGAAAAATTGTCTTCTTCATTTTCAAGATTCCACATCGTTATTGTCATATTTTCATTATCTATTTTATACCCGCCTTTAAAACTATCGTCATCACTTTCATCCTCTTTATTTTTTACAACAAATGTATTATCTTCATTAAAAATAAAAAGACCTTTTTCTCTTTCATCTATTAATTCTGCTTCCCATTTACCGATTATATCCTGTGAGAAGATAAATGATGCATATAATAAAAATGTTGCAATAAAAAATGTTTTAATTAATTTTTTCATGTTTTTTTCTCCTTTATGTATGACAGTATACTTTTTTTTTTATTATAAAGTCAAATATCTTTAATAAATTTATATTATTTTTATTATAAATATTCATGTAATAATAAGTAAATTTTTTATATTTTTTTATAATTATAGTATATAATCATAAAACAAAATAAGTAACGGGAAACGTTTATGGAAAAAAGTAATATGGAAAAGAAGAAAACAATTAACCACTATAAATCAATCATTGACATATTGCAGGCAGGAATAAATTTAATAGATAAAGACGGTATAATCATTTATGTAAATGATGCTTATTGCAAGATGCATGATTATACAAAAGAGGAGCTAATCGGTAAATCAATCGATGTAATTTTACCGGGGCAGAAGCCTATCGATGGTTTAAAAAGATATAAAAAAATTATTAATAAAGAAGTTAAGCCTCCTTTTACTGTTGAGAGTGAGAATATCAGAAGAGACGGGTCTTCGTTTCCCGTTTTAATCTCATGGAATTACCTTTTAAACAATGACAAGCTTGACGGGATGGTTAGTGTTGTACAGGATTTAACCAAGATCAGGGAAGTAGAAGAAGCATTAAAAGAAAGTGAAAAAAAATACAGGTCGCTTGTAGAAAATATAAGCGATCTGATCTGGGAAACCGATGAATACGGTAAATATACATATGTTAGTCCGAAATGCAAAGATTTGCTTCAGATTACCCCAAAGGAAATGATGAATAAAAAAATATGGGATTTTATTATTGATAAAAATATTGAAATGAAGGATGTTTTAAAAGATACTATATTAAAGAAAAAAGCTTTTAACCATATGGAAATTTTAAAAAAAAGAAAAGATGAAAAGATTGTTGTTATAGAATCAAGCGGAATTCCTATCTATAACAAGGATAAATTTGTCGGATTTAGAGGAATCGACAGGGATATTACGGCTCAAAAAAAGGTTGAAGAGATTGATCTTGAAGTAAAAAGACTGAAAGACAGGCTGGAAAAAAGAGAATATTTAGAGTATATCATGGGTGACAGCCATAGGATAAGAGAAGTTCATAAAGCTGTTGATAAGGTGGCAAAAACGGATTTTTCCGTAATAATCTATGGTGAAACAGGAGCAGGTAAGGAAATTATTGCCAATGCTATACATAATTTCAGCAATAGAGAAAAAAAACCTTTAATCAGTATTGACTGCGGTGCAATACCGGAGTCATTGATAGAAAGCGAGTTGTTTGGGTGTATTAAAGGTGCATTTACAGGTGCTACTGAGACAAAAGACGGCGCCTTCCAGATGGCAAACGGCGGTACAATATTTTTGGATGAGATTACCAATCTTTCACTTGAAATGCAGAAAAAATTATTAAGAGTATTACAGGAAAGAGAGGTTAGAAAAGTAGGCTCTACTAAAACCGAAAAGCTGGATATAAGGATAATTGCAGCATCAAATGAAAATATCATGGAATTGGTAAATGATGGAAGTTTCAGGATGGATCTTTACTTCCGTTTGAATGAATTTAGCATCTCAATTCCTCCGTTAAGGGAAAGAAAAGAAGATATTGCAATGCTTGCTCAAAGATTTATTAAGGAGATATCTTCAAAGTTAAAAATACCCACAAAAAATATTACAAGAGAAGCATTGGAAATGCTTTATGATTATCATTGGCCCGGTAATGTAAGAGAGCTTAAGAATGCCATTAAAAAAGCAATAATAATAAGCGATAGTGAGATTAGACCAGAGCATTTTGAACTTTTAGGCGGTAAAAATTATTCATATTATCAAACAGGAGCTTGTGAGGAATTTAATGTTGATGAGATTGATAAACTTGATTTAAAAAAGGCTGTTTCAGAGTATTCTGCAAGAATAGAAAAAAAAATATTGGAAAAAGGTTTGCAGAAATTCGACGGTAATAAAAGCAGGGTTTCAAGATTTTTTGATATAGATTATAAAACATTGCTTAAAAAAATTAATGATTACGGCTTGTAAATATATGATATATAAAATAAATAAAGTTTATCATCATTAATAAAAAAAGAAAGCCATCCAGCTTTTTAAGGGCCATAAGGGTTAGATTTTTTGATTTGTTCCTGGATGGCTATATGATGGGAAGTGACTTTTTATAAAAAAAATCAATATACTAAATTATTATGTATTTGCAAACTCAACTGTTGGAGCACTTTTCTTTTTTAAAGGTATACCACAATAGGTACAGATTGACATGTTTTCTTTACATACCGGACAAACAAAAAAATATTTATTACAGTGCTCACAATAATATCTTTTTCTTACTTCTTTAAAAAGTCGCCCACAAACATCACATGTTACTATGTTATCAACCTTAACTGACATTATTATACCTCCTATCTCAACTTTGTTATAAAAGCTAAGTCAATTAATTTATAGCATAAGGCGTGCCAAAATTGATAAATTATTTAAAATGTTTGTAAGCTATTGAAATATAACAAGTTAGAAGTTTTATAATAAATATACTCATAATTCCATATATATGGAATTTAGCCCATATATATGGAATTAACTCCATAGACTTAATTCCATAAAATATATTTTCCATGATTCCCATAAATATAAAATTTTATTTCATATTATGAAGCACAGAAAAATTTTTTAAATTTTTTTTAAATTTTTTTAAAAAAAAACGATAGAAACCACGGGTAATAAGCGATATATATTTGAATAAAATTTTAATTTAAGAATAAAAAGAGGTTAATTATGAAAGGACATCAATTCTTTAAAATATCTATATTTTTAGTACTGCTGATAATTTTATTGGCAACAGCTTGTGATGTAAACAATGTAACGGATGGAGGAGGATCTTCCGGCGGCGGCGGATCGTCATCTCATGACAGTTCAGAGGATAATAATCCCGGTAATCCGGAAGATAATGCAATAAAAAACTTAATAGTAAGAGAGCTGGAAAATGTAAGCGAGATCGATATTGATTGGCAGGCAGTAACAGGTTTTGATTTATTAAATGATTCTTACAAAATATACAGATACAAACCGAGTTTAGATAACCAGTCATTACAATTAGATGCAGTTTATGAAAATATTAAAAATAATTTTTTTACGGATACGGAGGCCTTAATAGAAAATCCTTATTTTTATAAAGTTACCTATATTAAAAATGGAATAGAAAGCAGTGAGAATGAAGATTATGAGTTTGGTGTATTTACTAATATAATTGATGAATATGAAGATAAAAAATCAATTGCAGATATAGAAGGGGATGATGTAGGAACTTTTCCTGTATTAAATGACGGTTTAAAAACAGCTGTTATTTATTCCTGTAAAAATGGTGATGACGGACTAATCAAAGATACTGATTATTATAAGTATAAGGGTATTGTTGATGAGGTCATATCTTTTAAAGTTCAATTAAATGAAACTGTTACTTCTTTTGACACTAATGGGGATATCAGATTTAGATATTATTACAAAGATATAAACGGAGATCTTATTGAAGGGCCTGAACATCAGTATATAAAGGGCAGTCCAGGTAATGAAATACAATTTGATGTTATCGGCGTTAATGATGTGTATTTTAAGGTTTATATTGATGCTGATTATAGCAATCAAAATATAATTGAAAAATATCAGGTAAGCTTAAGCAAAGGACTATAAGCATAATTTTAATAATATTAATTAAATATATTAAACAATTTTTTGTTTTTAAAATAAATAATCAAACAGGAGAATGAAATGGCTTATAAAAAAGCAGCAGCAATTTTTATTTTAATATTTATCGGCATCTTGGCTTTCAGTCAATCTGTTATTAGTGCAGGTATTGATGCTGATCAATATAATGTGGATGAATTAATAGAAGTCGGTATTAATGTAAATAATAATCCCGGCTTTCATGGTATTTATTTTGATATTTCATATGATTCGTCGGTTTTGGAATTTGAAGATATTTTTGAGACTTCATTAATTAAGAATGAAACTCAAAAAAATGAGATGTTATATGCAATATCAAAAAAAGATGATTCTCATATCATTGTATCTTATACATTGAAGGGCAACAATACAACAACAACCGGTGACGGTGAATATCTTAAACTCTGGTTTAAGGTAAAAAACCAGGGGGGGCAGGGAGAATCATATAAGTTTACATTTAATGACAGTGGGTTTATTGATGTAAATGGGAATGAAATTACAGGGACAATCTGGCAGGATAGCGGAACTTTTACAATTAATAGTCCTTATGCAGGAACATTTGTATTAATAAAAAAGCCTTATGATTATGAAGTCTTCTATAAAGATATCATAGATGTAAGTCTTATATGTTCTAAGGGTGATTTTTATATAAAATTAGTCAATGAGGATAATCCTTCAGCAGGTGAGATTACAAAGGATGCCTTAAATGGTGTATTGCTTGATGAAAAGGTTGCTTTAAATTATGGATTTAACAGGATAACGGCAAGACTTTTTGACAGTAATGATAATCTCTTATGTAAAGATACGGTTAAAGTATATAGATCACAGGAGGATAGATTTGTTAAAATTGTTGATCCGCCGGATCATTCACTGTTAAATACGGATATGATAGAGGTAATTGTTCATTCTCCATATGATAATGTAAAAATAAACGGAATTTTAGCTGATTTTAACGGAGAGACAATAAATAACAGCAATTTATGTAAGGTATATAAAACAAGATTATGGTTAAAAGAAGGATTTAATAAGATAACGGCAACCGTAAATGTAAATGAAAATAATGAAGATTTTACCTATGTTGATACTATAGAAGTTTATTATCAGAAAGATTCCAATATATTTAATTTTGTATTACCTAAATCCGGGGATCATATTAAACCGGGTGATGACAGCACTTTATTAATTAAAGGAGAAATTGATTCTTTATATAGGACCATGGATGACCCTGCTATGTGCTGTCCGGTTGAGAATACGGTTACCCTGAAGGTTACATACAAGCCATATAGTACTGTTGAAGACGACAGGATACTTGTTAATAATGAGTTTGCTTTAATTACAGAGTCGGATTACGGGTACAGTAATATAAGGAGCAAGTATGTTTTTTATAATGATTTCCCTATATCATTAAATGGTCTTGATAATGGTGAGCTTGAAA